>Ga0209745_1000003_pt1 | contig 186795 bp, 176 predicted proteins | sample BarGraNGADG00312_FD_184495 | JGI IMG/M metagenome (GOLD analysis project Ga0209745, IMG submission 184495) | Arctic peat soil microbial communities from Barrow, Alaska - Barrow Graham LP Ref core NGADG0004-312 (SPAdes) (version 2) | ecosystem: Environmental > Terrestrial > Soil > Wetlands >... | reverse complement strand
GCCACTACGACAGTAACAGTAAATGCATTGCCTGTTGCTACGGCAAGTAATAATGGTCCGGTATGTGTAGGGAGCACTCTCAGTCTGACAGGAGGACCTACAGGAATGACGACCTATTCATGGACAGGACCAAACGGGTTCACTTCATTATTACAAAATCCAACAGTCGGCGCTAATGCAACCTTAGCTATGGCAGGGGTCTATACTCTTACAGCTACTAATGCCAGTGGATGTCAGAGTGCCCCCTCCGCAGCAACAGTTGTAACCGTAAATGGTTTGCCGGCAACGCCGGTTATTACAGCCGATGGTCCGACAACTTTCTGTGCAGGTGGTAGCGTAACATTAATTTCTGATCCGGCGACAAACTTCCTGTGGTCAAATGCGGCAACTACACCAGGTATAAATGTTACCGTATCAGGTAGCTATTCAGTTCAGGTGACAGATGCAAACGGATGTCAGAGTTTATCTTCAGCACCCACAGCAGTAACAGTACACTCTTTACCAATAGCCCCTTCTATAACTGCAAGCGGCCCGACAACTTTCTGTACCGGTGGCAGCGTGACATTAACCTCAAGTCCGGAAGCAAGTTACTTATGGTCAATAGGAGCAACTACTTCAAATATAAGTATTACTTCCTCAGGAAGTTATACTGTTCAAGTGACAGATGCAAACGGATGTCTGAGTGCACAATCAACTCCGGTAATTGTAACTGTAAATGCATTACCTACAGTGAGTATTACGAGCAGCGCAGAATCAATGTGCACAGGTGATTTAAGGATATTGACCGGCAGTCCATCAGGAGGAACCTTTATTCTATCAAACGGCCCGGGTTCGATAAACGGGAATGTCCTTTCAGTAACAAGTTCCGGAAATATTAATCTGGAATATGTTTATACAGGTATTTGTACTAATAAGGCATTACAATCCATAATTGTTGATGAAAATGTTATTGCGAACGCAGGACAAGATCAGCAGCTGTTATATGTTTTTGATACACAGATGGCAGCGGAAATGCCTCAATTCGGCACGGGTGAATGGTCCTTAATATCAGGTTCAGGTATTATTAGCGATATTCATTCACCAACAACCAGTATAACAAATTTATCTACCGGGGAAAACAAATTTTCATGGAAAGTGCAAAATGGCAACTGTGAGGCAACAGATGAAGTTTCCATTGTTGTCAACGACATTGTAACACCAACTGTAATAACTCCTAACGAAGATGGGCTGAATGATGAACTGATATTCCCAGGATTGGATGCTTTTCCCGGAACTTCAATAATTATTTACAACAGGTGGGGTAACGAAGTTTACAGAAGTTCTGATTATAAGAATGACTGGAATGGAGAAGATGAAAAAAAGCGTGATCTCCAGGAAGATACATATTACTATATTCTGAAGATATCAAATGGCCGTATTTTAAAAGGATTTGTTGAGATAAAAAGACACTAAGTGTCCAAAAGGCTGATAAATATTGTTTTCTTGTGGTTATTTGGGATTACAGCGTATCCACAGTTGCAACCATTGCTTGATCAGTATCTGCTTAACGGATTGGCAATCAATCCTGCTTATGCAGGAAGTCAGGAGGCTCTTAATGTCGGACTTTATGCAAGAAACCAGTGGGTTGGCTTTGAAGGAGCCCCTCGTGATTTTACATTTAGCCTCCACTCTCCAATGAGAGACAAGCGGGTAAGTTTGGGCCTGATGATAATGAATGACAAAATCGGTGCAAGAACAGAAACAGGATTCTTATTTAACTATGCCTATAGGATTGACATGGGTACCGGAAAACTTTCTTTTGGGCTGGCAACTGGTCTGACAAGTCTTTCCACAAATGTTAATATGATACGGTATACCGATCCGGGAGACGGATTAATAATGAATCCGGGAACCAGAGCATTATTGCTGGATTTCAGTTTTGGATCGTATTATTATTCTGAAAAGTTTTTTGCAGGTCTTTCAATGCCACTGTTTTTAAAACATCAATTCAATAATATTTCGGGTAAATATAAGATCAGTTTTGATCCTCTAGCGACTAATTACTTATTGGTGGCGGGTTACCTGTTTCCCCTTTCAGATAACTATGGATTACTTCCTTCTGTATTGCTCAAAGTTAATCCGTCAAACAGTACACAGCTTGACTTGAATTGCAATGTGATTTTCAGGGAAAAAGTATGGTTCGGAACCAGTTTGCGGACAAACGGAAATATGACGTTCCTATTTCAATATCAGGCCAATAGGCAAATCAAGATAGCCTATTCTTATGGGTATGAATTTTCCAAGTTGAGCAGTTTTCAAAAAGGATCGCATGAAGTTATGCTATTATATAATTTCAAATATTTGATTGATGTAAAAAGTCCGCGATATTTTTAATATGTAATCAATGAGACTATACGGATATATTTTGGTGTTTCTTTTGCTTGTATGCAACTCTTTGGATGCACAGGAGCGTTATTCTATCCGGAAAGTCTCTTTCAGTTCAGATAAATATGATGAGTTTTCACCTGTTCTCTTCGGAAATAGATTGATCTTCTGTTCAAACCAGCCGGATAAGCTTTTCATTACATATTTGAATAAGGGGAAGAAGGGCCTTTTTAAGATTTTTTCGGTTTCACTGAACGATTCCTCCCGCAAATCAAAGCCTGTGATATTCAGCCGAAACCTTAATACCCCGTTTAACGACGGGCCGATAACATTTGATTCTACCGGCAGAGAGGCTGTCTTTTCCAGAAATATTTATAATGAGTCAAAAATAAAAGATTTCATAGGCGGCAATAATAATCTGGGATTATTTTTAACCGAATTAGTAGATGGGAAATGGACCAAAATTATGCCGTTTAAGTATAACAATGACTTGTATTCAATTACCACGCCATTTTTAAGTCTGGATGGGAAATATCTTTATTTCGCCTCCGATAAGCCGGGTGGATTTGGCGGTTCTGACTTATATCGATGTAAGTTTGTCGATAACAGCTGGAGTGAACCTGAAAATCTTGGAACAGTTATTAATACAGTCGGCAATGAAGTATACCCTTTTATTAATTCAGATGGAGAGTTGTTTTTTGCTTCGGACGGACACCCGGGCCTGGGTAAAAAAGACCTATTTATGAGCAAGGAGACTTCAACCGGGTGGATTACTCCTATTCATCTTGATCCTCCTATCAATTCACAATTTGATGATTTCAGCCTCATAACAGATAGTTCTTTCAAATCAGGATTTTTTGCGTCTGACAGAAACAAGTCAGATGATATTTTCAGATTCGAAACAAAAATTCCCCAGCTATATAATTGTGATACGCTAAAGAAGAATCAGTATTGTTTTCAGTTCTGGGACGATAAGTATACGGGGGCTAATTCCCTGCCTGTTAAATATGAATGGCAATTCAGTGATGGAGTTGTTCTCAGTGGACTGTCCGTTACACATTGTTTTCCGGGAGCAGGTAAATACAGTGCAAAGCTTAATATAATCGATAATGCAACGAGTAATGCATTCTTTACCCAGACTTCGATCGAATTTGAAATTAAAGATTTTGAGCAACCTTATATAACTTCAAAGGATACCTCCGAAGTTATGGAGGAAATCAAATTCAGCGGCTTAAAATCAAATTTACCGGGATTCCATATTGAAGAATATACCTGGGATTTTGGAGATGGGAATTTTACGACAGGTGCTGATGTCTTGCATTCCTATAGAAGAGAGGGTGTTTATAATGTGAAGCTGGGACTGGCAGGGAGCAGGGATGAAAACATGGGCAGGGCAACATATTGCGTATTCAAGCCAATAATGGTTCTTTTAAATAAGTAATTTCATTTATTCATTTCTTTTAAAATTTATAAAAGTTGTATCTTAAACTATATTCTTTACCCTCAACAAAAACCTATTTTCAGAGGATGTAAATACTATTTCTATATGATGAAAAGAAATATTCTTAAAATAACTTTTTCAGTCCTGGGTTGTCTGGTCACTCTTTTTGGATATTCTCAGCCAGTACCCGCCAAGGATGAAAACATTCCTTATCTTGTAACTTTCGGACGAGATTCGGAAAAATCGTGGGGAGATCATGATTTTTGCCAGATCTTCTTTTTCAGAATCCCTTTAACTCATAAAGAACCATTCTTTGTCAGAATTTTTGATCCTGACACAGGCGGAGCATTAGACGAGCAGAAAGGAGAATTCAATACATTAATCCGGTTTTCAGTTTATGGAGGGAAAGGTTCCTGGAGTGAGAAAGATGCTCAATCGGCTCATCCCGCAGGCAAATTCGAGAGCGGCAATTTATTGGATTCCAAAACATTTTCTAATGATCCGGCATATGATCAGAACTGGTTTACATTCGGTCCATTTAATCCTCTCGAAGGTGAGTTATCGGAAGAACTAAATGGTTACATATTTAAAATTATAGCAAAAGGGATCAGTGGTGATGATGGTAATCTTTATCGCTATTTCATGAGTACTGATAGTAAGGAAAATAAGCCAATTGAAGGGGGTAATATTTTTACATATGAATATACTTTCAGATTATCTGACAATCAGAACGATATCGCTCAAATCTATCCATACATTGATGACAAAGTAACCTCAGTTAAGATAATGAATTATGATTGGGATAATGATGGTTTCATAAGAGTAGTTTCAGTCGCAAAAAGAGGAGAGCTTTGCGCAATTTCGGGAGACAGTCAATGGGCGACCACCGAATTGCCGGTAGTCAAGGAAGAGCTGAAAACTTCTTTGGAAATACAATTTATAAAGAATAAGACCACTCTTATTAAGAATAACAATGTTGTACTTATTGTCCAAAACCAATACGGAATATCACTTCCTTTTTATGTAATTCCCATAGGTGGCGTCCCTGTTTACAAACCATCATTAAGAATGAAACAGGTAGAAAAGAAATAAAACCTTCGAGGTATGAAAGCCAGATTCCTTATTGTATTACTGCTTGCGAAGGTGTTTACTCAACTCGATGGTCAGGACAATTTCTTCAGACACTTTGGCCTGACTGAAGGATTGGGAAACTCGTTCATCTATTCCTTAAATCAAGGCAAAGACGGTTACCTGTGGATTGGAACGGCTGAGGGGTTAGATAGGTTTGATGGATTTGAATTTAAACATTTTACCAGCAAAGACAGCCTGGCGGAAAATTTTATAACTATAATCTACAAAGATTTTTCCGGGGGATTATGGTTGGGACATAATAGCGGGGGAATCACCCGGGTAAAAGATAATCAGTTTAAAAAATTCTCTGATGGATCAGCTTTCAACTCCTCTGTTACTTCTATTACTGAAGCTGATACAGGAACAATATGGGCCGCAACTCAAAATGGCGGATTGTATGTTGTGGATGCCAGTAATAAAATAGTGAAAGTTTCTACTCCTCTTGATAATGAACTAATTTTCAAGATTCTCCATATCTCCGGCAACTTGTTTCTCATTGGAACCCAGGAAAATCTTTTTGTTTTGGAGTATCAGAAGGAATCCCGGTCAATGTCTGAAAAAGTAAAAATCGGGAATTATCCTCCATCAAAAGTAGTTGACATTTTGAAAACGAAAGACAGGGAATTCCTGATCTTTTCCAGGGACAAAGGTATCTACAGGCTTACGTTTGACCCTTCAGATTTATCTTTCAAGCTTGCAGAGGTAAGTACTGACATGAATGGAGATCTTGATAACTTACAGGGTGTTTCTCTGGTAACGAAGAATGAACTCTGGTTATATACAATGGGTAAAGGGATCATTAAATACAATTTAGATTCTAATACAGGTGCATTATCTTTCAACGGATACCTGAACACTGATAACGGATTGATCTCAAATGATGTAAAATGCCTGTTTACCGACCGGGAAGGGAATATCTGGGTTGGCTTGTATGGAGAGGGATTACTCAGGCTGGTTGATAATAATATTAAATTTCTTTCTTATTCAAACATAATAGGTTCCGATCATATATACTCATTGTCAAAAGACAGCATCAATATTTGGATTGCAAGTGATAATTCTATCTCAAAAGTTGATCCTAAAGGAGATAAATTAAGTAAATCTTATGCATTCCCTGCTGATTTATCAGGAGACAGGCTCAATTCACTTTTCTGCTCGCAGAAAGGACTGATTTATCTTGGTTTTGAAAAAGAAGGAGTCTTTTCATTTGATCCGGTCAGGGCCAGATTTTCAAAGATATATCTGTCGGATGATGAAATCGAGAACTCTATAAATCATATAACGGGTAAAGGGAACATATTATGGATAAGTACGAAAAAAGGAGCATGCAAGCTCAATATAATAACCGGTACGAAAACATGGTTTAATAAAACAAACGGATTGCCCAACAATAATATACAGCAGCTATACATTGATTCAAATGGCAGGGTATTGGTTGCGACAATATGCAATATTATTTCCTATATTGATCCTGATGACAAAGTCAGCACTCTAAACCTTACAAATTCTTTAGGACCAAACTCTGTGATTTCGTTTGCTGAAGATTCTGTTGGTACACTTTGGGTAGCAACTATGGGGAATGGTGTATATAAATTTAATACTGATGGCAATCTTAACTATTCAGTTGCTTCGGGATTATTGTCTGATTATTGTTATTGTCTTGACTTTGCCAATAGTAATAAAATTCTGGTCGGTCACAAGGGCGGTTTTTCCCAGATAGATTTCCGGACCAACTGGATAAGAAATTATGCATTTAATGAAGGGATAAAAAGTTCATCTGATTTCTACCAAAATGCGGTTTTGAATGACGGGAAAAATATCTGGTTTGGAACATCTGAAGGAATTCTTAAATTTCTACCCGATGCTGGTCTGAGCAAGAAGAAACCTCCGGTTCTCCACATTGATGCAGTTTATATCAATAAAGAAAGAGTAAGTTTCGATGGTATTTTAACGCTCAAACCCGGGTATTATGAAATTGAAATAGAGTACACAGGGATTTACCTCAGCAACCCTGAAATGATTAATTACCAGACAATTCTCAAAGGTTATAGTACTAACTGGTCTGATCTTTCATCCTTGAGGAAAGTTACTTATGAAAAAGTAGGCTATGGGACATATACGTTCGGGCTAAAGGCATTCAATGAAGATGATATCTCAAACACAGAACAAGTCAGTTTTAAGATCAGGATCAGGAAGCCAATCTATCTTTCATTCTGGTTTTATTTAATTATAATACCTGTTATGGGACTCTCTCTTTTTCAATATATAAGGATAAGGGAGAAGAAAATGAAGAAAATACAAGATAGATTGATCAGAAATCTTGATGAAAAAACCAAAGAAATAATTGTTAAAGAGGAAATTATTAAGGAAAGAAAAAAGGCTGAAAAGGAACTTATAGCAGCAAAAGAAAAAGCAGAACTATCCGATAAACTTAAAACCTCATTTCTCACAAATATGTCTCATGAGATAAGGACTCCGATGAATGCAATCGTCGGATTATCAGAGCTGCTTAAGGAGAAAAATTTTTCCGAGGAAGAAAAGGCTGAATTTGTTAATCTCATACTATCAAACTCAAATAGTCTTCTCGGGCTTATTGATGATATTCTTGATATTTCGAAAATTGAATCTAATCAATTTAAAATATCAATCAGTAGCTGTATGGTTTATCCTCTTCTGGAAGATCTCTTTAAGAGATTTACTGAGGAGTTAAAAGCCAGGGATAAATCACATCTGAATTTCCGTCTTTCTGTAGAACTTAAGGATTATAATCTGGCTATTGATACTGATGGCATACGGCTCAGCCAGGTCCTCAGCAAATTGCTTGATAATGCCATTAAATTTACCGATTCAGGAAGTATTGCTCTGGGATGTCATTTGGTGGAGGATAGAATACTATTTTTCGTTGAGGATACCGGCATTGGTTTATCCGAAGATAAAAAGGAAATTATATTCGAATTGTTCAGAAAAGTGGAAGATAATAAATTGAGATTATACAGAGGCACCGGATTAGGCCTTTCCTTGTCACAAAATCTCGTGAAGCTTATGGGGGGAGAAATAAAAGTCGAATCAGAAATAAACAAAGGATCACGTTTTTATTTCTCATTACCTCTTAAAGAGACCATCCTCAAAACTGAACCTGCATCAGCTATTGCAGACCATAATATTATTAAACCCATATGGACGGGGAAAAATATTCTTGTTGTCGAGGATGACACCTCAAATTTCATGCTTATTTACAATATCCTCAGTTCAACGGAAGCTAATGTCATGAGAGCAGAAAATGGCCATCAGGCGCTGGAAATGCTTTCGTCAGGAAAGGAGCCGGACATTATTATCATGGATATCAAATTACCAGGGATTGACGGGTATGAAGCTACCCGGAGGATAAGAGAGAAATACAAGGAAATACCGATAATTGCCAATACAGCCTATGCGATGGCAGGAGATCGTGAAAAATCAATAGAAGCCGGGTGTAATGATTACATCGCAAAACCAACAAATAGGTATGTTTTGCTCAATGTGATAAATAAATATATTAATTAAGATGGGCGAAATGCATGCTCCATTGATAGACCATCTCTTCGCTATAAACCGCACACCCGCAAAATACCAAACGAGTCAAGATCGTCCCTTCCATCCCGTAAACAACTCAAAAGAATTCATTGACAGCATTTCGTTAATTAGAGACAGATAGGAAATCAATGAAGCTGACACGAATGGTGTAGGTAATTGCCTTCGGCAGCCTGGGCAGCTTCTTTTTGACAAAAAACTATATGTCAGTCTGGGAGAAGAATCTTACTACTCTTGTCAGACGATTATGATAATTCACTTTAAAGATTTTCCTTTTTTCAGGTTTATTAAATTATTTCAAAAGAATCAAAACTATAATTAAATCTCCAAAAAATCTCTTTCTGACATTAATAATATTTAATTTTGCCCTCTTTCGCGTTGATACTATAACATGGCCCGACATCATCCTGATATAAAAAAGCTCTCTTTAGCGGGACTGATAATAACTCTTGGCATAGTTTTCGGCGACCTTGGTACCAGTCCTCTCTATACAATGAGGGCAATTATTAGCGGGGGAAGCAAGAATTTTAATGAATTGCTGATCTATGGAGGTATCTCCTGTATCTTCTGGACATTAACACTTTCAACCACAATAAAATATATTCTTATTACCCTTCGGGCCGACAACAATGGTGAAGGAGGGATTTTTGCCCTTTTTGCCCTGATCAGGCAAAAATCTTCCTGGGCAGCTGTCCTTACGATGATAGGTGGTGCAGCACTTTTAGCCGACGGGGTGATCATGCCATCAATTACAGTCACATCTTCAATTGAAGGTTTAAAACTCTTCAGACCTGACATCCCCGTTGTTCCTATTGTTCTTTTCATCCTTGCAGCTCTCTTTCTTATACAACAGTTCGGGACCAATTTTATTGGAAGTTCTTTCGGGCCGATTATGTTCATCTGGTTCTCGACGATTGGAGTGCTTGGCTTCCTGCAGCTTATTCAGCATCCGGGGATACTGGCAGCTGTCAGCCCAGTATATGCATATCGTTTCCTAACTCAATATCCGGGAGGCTTCATCCTTCTTGGTGCAGTTTTCCTTTGTACCACCGGGGCGGAAGCACTCTATGCAGATCTGGGCCATTGCGGCAGGACCAATATCCGTGTTTCCTGGATATTTGTCAAGCTTGCATTGCTCCTGAGCTATTTCGGACAGGGAGCATGGCTGATGATGCATATTGAATCCGGGGCATACGTCAACCCGTTCTTTGAAATGATGCCTAGATGGTTCCTGATTCCCGGAGTCATTCTGGCCACAGCAGCAGCAATTATTGCCAGCCAGTCGATAATAAGCGGCTCATTTACACTCTTAAGTGAAGCAGTCTCGCTTAATTTCTGGCCAAAGATCAGGATACTTCACCCAACTTTTGTCAGGGGGCAGGTTTATCTTCCGACTGTAAACTGGTTTCTCTGGTTTGCTACCAGCCTGGTCGTCATTTTCTTCAGGGAATCGTCAAATATGAATGCTGCCTACGGACTGGCAATAACTATCACCGAAATAATGACCACATTCCTCCTTTCGTTCTACCTCTTTCAGAAAGGATTGAATCACAGGCTCGTATTGGCTCTCTTTATGACTTATATTGCCATTGAGGGAAGTTTCCTTGTAGCAAACCTGCATAAATTCACATCCGGCGGCTGGCTGACATTTAGTCTTGCATTTGTATACTGTCTTATTATGGTTGGATGGTATTTCGGCCGGAAGATAAAAAACAGGTATATAACCTTTTCAGATCTTGACAAATATCTTGATCTTTTCAAAGATCTGAGCAAGGATGAATCAGTTCCGAGGCTCGCCACAAACCTGGTATATATTATAAGGGCAAACAGGTACGACCAGGTTGAATCCAAAGTTATCTATTCAATTTTTCAGAAGCAGCCAAAACGGGCCGATACATACTGGCTTCTTCATGTCGACAGGGTAAACGAACCCAATACATTTAAATATCATGTTACGCAGATCATCCCCGGGATCCTTATCAGGGTCGATTTCCGCATAGGATTCAAGGTTGAACCAAAAATAAATCTCTATTTCCGGGAGGTGCTTGAGGATATGGAAAATTCAGGAGAGATAAAGCTTCAGAGCAGTTATGAGTCACTGAAGAAGCATGATTTTGAAGGTGATTTCAAATTCATCCTTATCGACAGGATAATGTCGCGCGATTTTACACTCTCAAACTGGGAAAACTTCATCCTCTCCCTGAACAGCCTTGTCAGGAAGTTGAGCATAACCGATATTCGAACACTTAACCTGGATACGACAAACACTATAATTGAGCAGGTTCCGATTACAATTGACCAGCCTTTAAACTACAGGATCAGACGAATAGAATAGGAGATTTCAGAAAGAAACAATTGTTTTTGACAGGAAATGAAAGGAACGGGTCACCATTTTGATATAAATAAATTGTCGTTTGCAGGCATGCTTGTCACTCTGGGTATTGTTTTCGGTGATATCGGTACCAGTCCTCTCTATACCATAAAAGCAATAATCGGAGGTGCAAGGACTTTTAATGAGCTGCTGGTTTTCGGCTCTCTCTCCTGTGTATTCTGGACTCTTACGCTCCAGACGTCAATAAAATATGTGCTGATAACTTTGCGTGCAGATAATAAGGGTGAAGGCGGCATCTTTGCACTCTTTGCACTTATAAAGAGAAAAAGCGCGCTGGCTGCATCACTTACCATGATCGGAGGAGCTGCTTTACTTGCCGATGGAGTTATTACTCCGGCGATCACAGTTACATCATCGGTCGAGGGACTAAAGCTTATAGATCCGGGAATTTCTGTCGTTCCTATAGTACTTCTGATATTTGCCGGGCTCTTCTTTATGCAGCAGTTCGGGACAAATATTGTCGGTGCTTCGTTCGGTCCGATAATGGTTATCTGGTTTCTTATGTTGGGAATTCTTGGTTTTTCCCAGTTGATTCATTACCCTGTTATTCTGCATGCACTCAACCCGGTTTATGCAGTCCGGTTCCTTACGAAATTTCCCGGAGCATTTATCCTGCTCGGGGCGATCTTTCTCTGTACGACCGGGGCCGAGGCTCTCTATTCAGACCTGGGACATTGCGGACGAGCAAATATCCGCGTTTCATGGATATTTGTGAAGATAACTCTTATCCTTAACTACTTCGGTCAGGGAGCATGGATAATGATGCATTACACTCCGGGATCCAACATAACACCATTCTTTGAAATAATGCCCCGGTGGTTCCTGCTGTCAGGGATAATTATATCAACAGCTGCCTCGATTATTGCCAGCCAGGCACTTATCAGCGGATCATTCACACTTATAAGCGAAGCCGTTTCACTCAATTTCTGGCCACAGATCAGAATTAACAACCCCACTTACATAAGAGGTCAGGTCTATCTTCCGTTTGTAAACTGGTCGCTCTGGATCATGTGCAGCCTGGTTGTTTTATTCTTTCAGGTATCGGCCAATATGGAAGCTGCATATGGCCTTGCCATTACTATCACAATGATAATGACAACATTATTATTGTCTTATTACCTTTATCAGTCCGGTGTTGATCGAAGGCTTGCACTCCTTGTAATGATTATTTTCCTTTCCATTGAAGGCAGCTTCCTTATTGCAAATCTTCATAAATTCCAGTATGGCGGCTGGTTTACTCTTCTGCTTGCTGCAATATATTTCCTTGTCATGTACGGCTGGTATTTCGGACGAAAGATCAAGAACAGGCATATATCGTTCATTAGCCTTGTAAATTACTTTGAACTTTTCAAAGATCTCAGGAATGATAAAAGCGTACCTAAGCTTGCTTCCAATCTGGTATATATTATTAAAGCCAACAGGAAGGATCAGGTTGAGTCAAAAGTGATCTATTCCATTTTTGAAAAACAGCCCAAACGGGCCGATACCTATTGGCTGCTCCATATTGACAGAGTGGATGAACCGGACCGGTTTGAATACAAGGTAAATCATATTATTCCGGGGGTTCTGATCAGAGTCGATTTTCATATTGGTTTCAAAGTCGATCCGAAGATAAATCTCTATTTCAGGGAAGTAGTTGACGATATGGTTAAATCAGGAGAGATAAAACTTGAAAGCAGCTTCGCATCAATGAAGAAACACGGCTTCCCCGGCGATTTTAAATTTGTCCTTCTCGACAGGATCATGCTGCGTGATTTTAAACTGTCAAAGACCGATAATTTCATCCTGGCCATCAGGAATATTGCAAGACATCTGAGCATTCCCGAAGAGAGGGCTCTGCACCTTGACCCTGCCAGCACTATCGTGGAAAAAGTACCTATCCTTATTAATCAGCCTGTTGCCAGGAGGATTAACAGAGAGTGATAAATTACATTGGCATTTTAAGGAGAATTCTCTATTTTAGGACATCTTTATTAATAATTTACCCATGATAAACATCCCTAAAACGGATAAGAAGAGAATCGTCATTGCAGGATGCGGATTTGCAGGCCTGACTCTGGCAAAGAAGCTAAAAAATTCCGGATTGCAGGTCGTTATAATCGATAAGCATAATTATCACCAGTTTCCGCCTCTGTTTTATCAGGTAGCATCGGCAGGCCTCGAGGCATCTTCAATACTCTTCCCGATCAGGAAAATATTTCAGCATTATAAAGACTACTATATACGCAAGTGCGAAATAAAATCTGTTGATCCACCTAATAACCAGCTTATTACTTCTACGGGTATGGTCGATTATGATTACCTGATTCTTGCATTGGGTGCAACTAATTCATATTTTGGATCTAAGGAGATGGAAGTTAACTCCAAGGGGATGAAAACCATCGCCGAGGTAATCGACCTGAGGAACACACTGCTGATGAACCTTGAAAATGCACTCACTTCGCAGAATGAAAACGAAAAAGAGAGGAATCTGAATATTGCAATTATAGGAGGAGGCCCTTCAGGAGTAGAAATTGCAGGCGCTATTGCTGAAATGAATAAATACATCATTCCTAAGGATTATCCAGAGCTTAAAGAGAGAAAAGTAAACATTTATCTCCTTGAGGGTGCTTCCAGGGTTTTAAACATGATGTCGGAAAAATCATCGATGAAAGCGAAAAGTTTTCTCGAAAAGCTCGGAGTTAATGTACTTACGAATACTATGGCGACAGGATGCGATGATAAATGTGTTCTGACAAATGATGGCAGGAAAATCTGTACATCTCTGATCATCTGGACGGCAGGGATAAAAGGTTTCAGACTCGAGGGGCTGTCTCCGGAGGTATACAACAAAAACAGCAGGATAATTGTCGACAAATATTGCAAGGTAACGGGTTACGATAACATCTTTGCACTTGGCGATATTACCTTCCTGACCGAAGAGAGATTCCCTAAAGGTTATCCGCAGGTTGCACAGGTCGCAATTCAACAGGCAAAACTGCTGGCCGGGAATCTTAAAAGAGAACAAAAAGGCAAATCACCCAGGATGTTCAGATATAAAGATCTGGGAACAATGGCAACTGTGGGCAGGAACCTTGCAGTTGTCGAATTGCCTTACATCCATTTTCAGGGAATCTTCGGATGGTTTGTCTGGATGTTCATTCACCTTATGAGCATTGTGGGAGTCAGAAACAAGCTGATGATATTTATAAACTGGGCATGGAAGTACTTCACCTACGATCAGTCTCTTCGACTGATTCTGAGACCCAAAGGATATTCCTAGATGAAATTCCCGGGAGAATAATTAATAAGTGTATAATTAACACTAATAACCATTATATGAAAAGATTAATCTGTTCACTCTTCATCTCGATACTTTTTATTCAATTACTTTCTTCTCAGGAATCAGGCTGGAAAATTGCCGGGAACAAAATAACGACCCGGTGGTCGGCAGATGTTAATCCGCTGAATCCATTGCCTGATTATCCGCGTCCGCAAATGGTTAGAGAAAGCTGGAAGAGCCTTAACGGCCTGTGGGATTATGCAATAACACCTTCTGCAGAACCGATGCCCAAGAGCTTCCAGGGAAAAATTCTTGTTCCGTTTGCAGTTGAATCAGCTCTATCAGGGGTAGGTAAAAATGTAGGACCCGATAAAATATTATGGTACAGGACAAAATTCACTGTTCCCTCAACATTCAGGAAAAAGAATATACTCCTGCATTTTGAAGCTGTCGACTGGTCAGCGGAGGTTTACATTAACGGGGTAAAGATCGGAACTCACCAGGGTGGATACGATCCTTTTACATTTGATATTACTCAGTTCGTTAAGGATAGCGAACAGCTTCTCGAATTGAAAGTCTCCGACCCTGTTGATAATGGTCCGCAGCCCCGTGGCAAGCAGGTGCTTAAACCATCGGGAATCTGGTATACATCAGTAACGGGTATATGGCGCACCGCATGGATTGAAGCTGTCCCGAAAACATATATTTCCTTCACGAAGCAGATTCCGGATATAGATAAGAAAATACTTTCATTGGATGTAAAAGTCGAAAATCCTGTGGAGGGAGACATTATCCGTGTTACTGCAAGTGACGGCGGAAAAATTGTCTCTGAGAAAGAAGCAGCAGCCGGCCAAAGGATAGTTATTCCATTAAATGACCCTAAGCTCTGGTCGCCAGATTCTCCATTTCTTTATGATCTTGCTGTTTCCGTTATAAGAAAAGGAAAAGTGACCGACGAGGTTAAAAGCTATTTTGCTATGCGTAAGATATCGCTTAAGCCGGATGAGAATGGAGTCCTCAGGATGATGCTTAACAATAAGTTTGTATTTCAATACGGACCTCTCGACCAGGGATGGTGGCCTGATGGATTGTACACTGCACCAACTGATGAAGCTCTTCTCTTTGATATTCAAAAGACAAAGGCAATGGGTTTCAACATGATCAGAAAGCATGTAAAGGTGGAATCCGCCAGATGGTATTACTATTGTGACAAAACAGGTGTGCTTGTCTGGCAGGATATGCCAAGCGGCGATCTTGGAGGTGGTCAGTGGGGTAATGATCCGGGGCTGGAAGGAGGAATCGACAAAACAAGAACTGAAGGTTCAGAAAAGATCTACAGGACTGAGTGGAATGCAATTATTGATTATCTGTACAATTTCCCATGCATAGTCGTATGGGTGCCGTTCAATGAATCATGGGGTCAGTTCAAATCGGAAGAGATAACCAACTGGACAATTCAAAAAGACCCCTCCAGACTTGTAAACAGTGCTAGCGGAGGCAATTACCATGGTGCAGGCCATATACTGGATCTCCATAACTACCCGGATCCTGCGATGCCAAAAGCAGAAATTTTCGGATCAAAACAGGCTATTGTTCTTGGGGAGTTCGGAGGTCTTGGACTTCCTCTTGAAGGTCATACATGGGTTGATAAGAACAACTGGGGCTACCAGTCTTTCACAGATGCGGATGCATTGTTCAAAACTTACTCTGGTTTTCTTGACCGCATCGCCGGTTATATCAGCAGGGGCTTATCGGCAGCCATTTATACCCAGACTACTGACTGTGAAGTTGAATGCAACGGTCTTATGACGTATGACAGAAAGGTGGTAAAAGTTCAGGAGGAGAAATTGAGATCAGCGGCTCAGAAACTTTATGATGCCTCTGCAAAAGTTGTTATTAAATATTAATAGGATGAGAAAGACTCTTGTAATTTGCATGGCGTCTTTAATTATTTCAGCTGTTTCATTATCGGGGCAACAGTCTGCAGATATATCTGTTCTGGCAAATAAACCTGTTTGCGATATTCAGCCAACAATGTGGGGCGTATTTTTTGAAGACATTAACTTTGCGGCTGACGGAGGCATATATGCCGAGCTGATCAAGAACCGCTCTTTTGAGTTCACCCTTCCGCTTATGGGATGGGATGAGGTAAGTCAAAACGGATCAGGCAGACTTTTACCAACATTTTATTCCCCTGCCGATGATATAAATCCTCATTTTCTTACTGTTGTTGTTGATGCACCTGCCGGAACCTTTGGACTTATGAACGATGGTTTTCGGGGTATCGGCGTCAGGAACGGTAACAGTTATAACTTTTCTGTAAATGCAAGGATATCAGAAAACTCCGGCATAAAGATGAAGGTCGATCTCATTGATCCGAAAGGAGGGGTGATCGGGGGAACCGAAATAATTGGTTTAACTACACAGTGGTCAAAATTCCAGTCAGTGATAACTGCTTCACGAACTGAGTCCATGGCAAAGCTGCGGGTTCTCTTCTCAGGGAAGGGGTCTGTTGACCTTGACATGGTATCGCTCTTTCCGACAGATACATGGAAGAACAGGCCGGGTGGATTAAGAAGAGATATTGTGGAGAAGATCGCCGATATGAGACCTGGTTTTGTAAGGTTTCCCGGAGGCTGCATAGTTGAAGGGAGGAATCTTACAAACCGGTACCAGTGGAAGACCACTGTAGGTCCGGTTGAGGAGAGAAAGCTTATAATCAACCGCTGGAATATGGAGATGCAAAATCACCAGACACCTGATTACTTCCAGAGCTTTGGAATGGGATTTTTTGAGTATTTCCAGCTTGCAGAAGATATAGGAGCTGAGCCGCTTCCGATCCTTAACTGCGGAATGTCGTGCCAGTTCAATGCCGGTGAGGTAGTACCAATGACTGAAATTGGTCAGTATATACAGGATGCACTTGACCTCATTGAGTTTGCCAATGGATCTGCAACCACTCCCTGGGGCAAGGTGAGAGTTTCAATGGGACACCCGGCTCCCTTTAACCTGAAATTCATCGGGGTTGGCAACGAACAGTGGGATGAACAATATATTGAAAGGTACAGGGAATTTGAAAAGGTGCTTCACCAGCGGCATCCTGAGATAAAGATAGTATCAGGTGCCGGCCCAAGCCCTTCCGGAAAGTTATTTGACTATGCATGGAGCGAGTTGAAAAAACTGAGCCCTGCCCTTATCGATGAGCACTATTATATGCCGCCCTCCTGGTTCATGAAAAATGCAACCAGATATGATAATTATGACAGAAACGGGATAAAAGTCTTTGCAGGGGAGTATGCCGCTCATTCAAGAGAAGCTGAGGCGCCGGAATCGCGCAATTCATGGCTGAGCGCTCTTGCCGAGGCAGCCTTTATGACAGGACTTGACAGGAATGCCGCAGTTGTGAACATGGCATCTTATGCCCCCCTGCTTGCACATGTCGATGCATGGCAGTGGCGCCCCGACCTGATCTGGTTCGATAACCTGAACTGTATCGGAACGCCAAATTATTATGTTCAGAAAATGTTCTCGACTCATAAGGGGAATAAAGAGATACCGGTCCTTAATGCAGGCAAACCACTCACGGGAACAGACAGCCTTTATGCAAGCGCTTCATCTGATGGGAGCACGGGGGAACTTTATATTAAGCTTGTGAATACCTCGCGATCGGCAAAACCTGTCAGGATGGCTCCGGAAGGATATTCATTCCAGAAAATGGGAGTGATTGAGATACTTACATCAGCAGGTTTATATGATTATAATACAATTGAGAAGCCCAAACTGATTTATCCTGTTGAAAAGCAGATTTCAATGGAAGGGAAGAAACTCTCTGTGACGCTTGATCCCTGGTCGGTGAATGTAATAGTGCTTAAGTACAAAAAGTAGTTCTATTCAATACCCGAATAGAGCTTCATAAACTGCACTCTTTCTATAGCTGCCGGGTTGTCAAGTTTCGACTTGCTGAGCATGGCGCGGAAAGAAGCGACATTTTCAAATCCATGCCTCTGCATCCATAAAGCAGTATTATTTAAGATATCAGGGATTACGCCCAGACCCTCATTATATAAGGCTGAAACAACCTGGACTGTGGCAGCTCCGGCCAGAAGCTGTTTTACAAATGCCTCCCATGTGTGAATTCCTGTTGCAGCCGACAAGTCACAGTCAACATTCCCGGAAAGAATTGAGATCCACCGCAGAGTATGGTTATATTCCGAGTCATTGCTATATATGCTTCCATGGCTCACCTCCATCTTCTCAACATCAAAATCGGTGTTATAGGGCCTGTTGAAGAGTACAATCCCTTTTACTCCCGACTGCGACAATTTCTGAACAGACTGCGAAAGGGCAGAAAAATAGTAGCCTATTTTTATTGAAATGGGAAGATTGACATAGTTTCTGATCTCCTTTATAATGTCAAAATAAATGTTTTCATTATCAGCTCCATTTCTTCGCCAGTCGGAGGGAAGGATATAGATATTGAGCTCAAGCGCATCAACACCGGTCTCTTCTATTTTTTTTGCAAATGAGTGCCAGTCGTTGTTTGAAACACAGTTTATGCTGGCAATCAGGGGAACACTTACAGCTTTCTTTGCCTCAGTAATGAATCTGAGATACTTCTCGAGCGCATTTCTTCTGGCAAAATCATATATATATGAGTATGCTTCGTCATAATCGTGAACCCTGCGGCCCAGCATCAAATCTGAAGCACGGGTCAATAATTTGATATTACCCTCTTCATCTTTGATGACTTTTTCGGTATCCACATTTATCTGTTCCTCGAAGACTGATTTTACGACAATGGCACCGACACCTTTATCAGCAATCTCTTTTATGCTCTGAACGCTGTTGGTCAATCCGCAGCTGCCGGCAATCAGCGGGTTCTTTAGCTTTAGTCCTAAATAAGTGGTCTGAAGGTCTGTCATATTCCCTGTATTTTAATTTTGTAATTCTCAGATATGAAGAGTTTAAAGATAGAAAAAAATGAAATTTTAAGAACATGATATATGATTTAATAAAATGCCATTTCATTGGCAATTCAAAATGTTGGTTAAATTTGAAGCCTTAATGAAACTACCCCGCAATGGAGCTTTTTCATACACTTCTCGACTGGTACATGGCAAACCTGACCTATTTGACGGTTGCTTTGCTCATGCTCATCGAAAGTACTTTTCTCCCTCTCCCTTCTGAAGTTGTGATCCCTTTCGCAGCTTATAAAGCAGCCCAGGGCGATCTGAATGTTTTCCTGGTTGTCATATTCGGAACCATTGGGGCTCTTACGGGATCGCTGATCAATTATACTCTGGCATACTATCTTGGACGACCAATAGTGTACAGTTTTGCAGAATCAAAAGCGGGCCGGTTATTTCTCCTCTCTAAAGAAAAAATAATGCATGCCGAGGATTATTTTTTGAGGAATGGAAAATCATCAACATTCATAGGAAGGCTTGTTCCTGGTATAAGGCACCTGATTTCAATACCTGCGGGACTTGCAAAGATGAATCTCCGCAACTTCATATTTTACACTTTCATAGGGGCAGGAATATGGAATATAATTCTGGCTATTATCGGATTCTATTTGTATGGGGTTAGTCAGAAGATTTTCCCTTATCTCGATAAGATCCTGTATACCCTCGGGACAGTCTTTGTTATATACCTGTTATATAGAGCTGTAAAAAGCAAAAAAAATAAGCCGGCCTGATCTGCGTTGACTTTTCTCTTTAAGATTATTCATCATCACGATGAACTATTGTAGGAGAAAATGCCGGAACACAAACTGCTATATATTCGGCTCCTCCTTTAAAAGGAGTGCTGTACCTTATCCATTCACCCTTATTTGTCATCACTGCTTCACCCTCCGACAATATTATTTCTTCCTTGCTGGTGCTTAGCTTCAGCTTTCCTTTAAGGACAAGGGTGTATTCATTGAATTCGGGCGTCTGACCCGGTTCTTCCCATCCTTCCGGGCTCTTCATCATGGCGATGCTAACCTCTGCGGTCTTGCTGTTTACATTGCCAAAGTACTCCCTGATTATTTTTTCCTTCGTTCCGGCTGCTTTGACGATTGATGGTGATTTGATTAAAAGTGCCATAAAAAATCAGTTTAAACTCAGTCTTCAAGATACCCGAATTTTCCATTGTAATAATCTTCATAAGCCTCTTTTATTTCTTCATCGGTATTCATAACAAAAGGCCCGTAAGATGCGATAGGTTCATTAATGGGTTCTCCGCTCAGAATAAGGACTATACTATCTTTTAGCGCTTCGAGCCGTATTTTGGTTCCTTTTCTTTCGAAATATATAAAGCTGTCTTCAGATGCGGGTTTCTCACTGTTAACAGATACCTCGCCATCAATTACAAGGAAACCGGTATTATAATTTGAAGGGAAACTGAAATCAGCTGTTGCACCTTTTGAGAGTTTTGCATTGAAAACATTCATCGGTGAGAATGTAAAAGCAGGTCCTTTTACTCCATTATATTCTCCGGCGATTATTTCAACAATACCTTTACCCTCATCAAGAGAGAATTTTCCCATATCCTTATTCTCAATGGCCTGGTATTTTGCAGGAGTCATCTTACATTTTGCAGGAAGGTTGACCCAGAGCTGCACCATCTGGAATAATCCTCCCTTCATGCTGAACTCTTTTTCGTGGTACTCTTTGTGCAATACTCCTGAAGCGGCAGTCATCCACTGAACATCACCCTCACCGATAACTCCACTGTTGCCAGCGCTGTCGTGGTGCGCTATCATGCCATGGTATGCAATGGAGACAGTCTCAAACCCCCTGTGAGGGTGAACGCCAACACCTCTCTGCCTGTCGGAAGCTGGTACTTCCCACTTTGAATTGTAATCCAGAAGGAAGAATGGACTCATTCCGGTCAGCCCAATCACCGGCAATTGCGGGAAGAAATTATGAACTCTGAAGCCATCGCCAACCATATGATATGGCGGTGGCTGCAATATTGATTTGACATGCTTTAAATCCGTGGTCATAACTATTAAGTATTTACTTCTGATACTTTAACAATCAGAATTGAGCATTTGTTTTCCAGATTCAAAACTTACTTTCCTGGGACAGATAGATGATTGATATTAAAGAGAAAAGCGCAACTAACAGGTGTTTCATATGTACGATAATAATTTGTACTAAAAATACTTTAACAATTTATTTTCCGGCTTATATTGGCCTCTCCCCCTCAGTCCCCCTCTCCCAGGTTTCTCGGCCTCTCCCCCTCAATCCCCCTCCCGCAAAGCGGGAGATTTAGGGAGAGGCATTTACATTTATTCCACTATCTCTGCCTTGTCAAATTTCTGTGACTGAAAACTTCCCCCTGAATGCTGGAACCTGCGAACACCTTTCCCACCGAAGAATCCCCAACCTCCGCTACCAAGCAGAAAGCCCAGGGCATATAGGCCACCGTTATTGTTCTGAGCATACATGGTTATCTTATTATTGAAGAGCATACCTATGAAATCGAATGGTGCAATGAATCCATGCCATAGGCCTCCAAAAAACCCATAAGTATGTCCTGAGAGACAAGTGCTGACTGATTCGCTGTTTGCGCACCCCGGGATGATAATTACAAGTATCAAAAGCGATAAGAACAATAATTCTTTTTTAATTCTGAATGTTTTCATAATAAGATTATAGTTTGATTAATATTTCAAGAATCAGAATAGATCCAGGTCAACAGGCTTACCGGAATATTTTTTTTCATGATCGAGCAGCCATTTCTTTCTTTCCAGTCCGCCTCCATAGCCAACAAGGTGACCATCGGACCCGATCACCCTGTGGCAAGGAATTATGATAGCAATCCTGTTGGCTCCATTGGCCTGGGCAACTGCCCTTACAGAGCCTGGATTTTTAAGCAGGTCAGCCTGTTCCTGGTAGGTTCTTGTCGACCCATATGGGATATTCAGCAATTCTTTCCAGACAGCCTGCTGAAATTCCGTGCCTGGTGTAAGCAAGTGAAGCGAGAACTCTTTTCTCTTCCCCTTGAAATATTCCTTCATTTGCTTTTTGAGCATTCTCAGATGCCTGTTGCTGCCATTTTCAGTTGTTGTTTTCAGGAGACCGGCAATCTCATCTATCTTCGATGACAATGTTTTTCTGTCGGAGAACTCAAAAAGACAAATACCCTCTTTTGTTGCTTCAGCGACCATCTCTCCGATTGGAGTTTCAATTCTGGTTGTTTTAATCACTTAATAATATGTATTTATTACCGATTTATACAGAATAATTCTCCCCCTCACGCCCTCACCCCCTCGGATCTCATAGGATACTTAATGATCAAACCTTCCGGAGGCTGATTTAATATACTTCACGTTTCTGAACCTCATAGCCGACCAGTCGTTATCTATCGCAACCATCCTTATCCCGTAAAAACCTGCATCATTCAAAGATTTCCATCCACGGTCACGTTCCGGACCGTCAGCATATTTTTTTGATGTCTTCTTAGGATAACAGAACCATAATATCCCGTCAGCAGTAAGATTATGCAAAGTCATGGGAGCAAAATCTTTGACTTCTGCAACTGACCTGACAAAGACCATAATAAATTCATACGGGCAACGCTGGTCAATTTCCCTGTCAATTATGATATCATTCAGTTCTTTAGTCAGTTCTGCCAGAAAAAAATCCTCTGCATTAATTATTGCAATTCTCTTGTTTCCCTTGTAATTAAGCTTCTTCAGGAGGTCTTTCATGGTCGGGGGTTGATTCAGGAGCTAATTTAATAAAAAATTGAAATAGATGAAAAAGGTTTTATCTTTGTGGTAACAGAAAATGGGGTGCCTTAATACTACGGGCTGAGATCATACCCTTATACCTGATCCGGATAATGCCGGCGGAGGGAACCAAGAGTATCCTGCGCATCAGCTAATTAAGAACAACCTTATTTTCAATTAATTAATTTTATTCGAAGATGAGGATAAAAATTGTTTTATTATTATTTGCCAGCTTTGTCACATTATCAGATGCTTCGGGTTTACAGGAAAAAGGCTGTGTGGTCAGAGGGAAAGTAACTGATGATTCAGGAAATCCGCTGGCCGGAGCCGGCATTGCAATCGAAAACGGATTCTTCGGGGTTCACAGCAATAGTGATGGCTCTTATATCATTTCGGGGTTGAGAGCGGGCACATACAGGATACGTTTTTCCTTTATTGGTTATGAGGCAAGGATAGTTGAAGCAAATGTGACTGGAGAATCAGTGGTGAATGTTTCAATGGTTCAGAAGCCGCTTGAGGCAGGAGAGGTTATAGTCAACGCAACGAGGGCAGGGGAACATTCGCCGCTTGCATATGTGACCGTTGGAAGTGATGTTCTTAAAAATCAAAACACAGGTCAGGATATTCCTTTTATTCTTGGCATGACCCCTTCGCTTGTGGAGACGTCTGAGGCCGGAACCGGGATCGGCTATACCAGTCTCCGCATCCGTGGAACAGATGCAAGCAGGATAAATGTCACCATCGACGGTATTCCTCTTAACGATCCCGAATCACAGCAGGTCTTCTGGGTTGATCTTCCCGACCTGGCATCTTCGACCGACAATATCCAGGTGCAAAGGGGTGCAGGTACTTCCTCAAACGGCGCAGCAGCATTTGGTGCAACTGTAAGTATTCAGACAAAAAGCCCCGAAAATAAACCATTCGCGCAGATCAGCACATCCTATGGCTCGTACAATACCATGAAAAATACGATAACTGCTTCCACTGGTCTCCTGGCGAATAAATTTGCATTAATGATGAGGCTATCCCGGCTTCACAGCGATGGTTATGTCAGGAGAACCTGGTCTGACCACAAGTCAGCGTACTTAAGCGGTGTTTACAGAAGCGGAAGGTCAAGGGTGCAGGCCAATGTGATTCTGGGAGAAGAGCATACAGGCATCAGCTGGTGGGGCGTCCCAAAAGAGATGCTTTTGATCGACAGGCGATATAACCCGGCCGGGGAATACACGGATGAAAATGGTATTACAAGATACTACGATAATGAATCTGACAATTATTTTCAAAATCATTACCAGCTACTTTATAGTCTCAGGATAAATGAATCATTGAACTTCAATGCTGCTCTGCATTATACCACTGGTGAGGGATATTATGAAGAATATAAGGATGATGATGCTCTTTCAGGTTATGGCCTTCCAGATATAACAATCGGAGATTCAACCATTTCATCGACAGATCTTATAAGGAGGAAATGGATGAAGAACGATTTTTCAGGAATGGTATGGTCCTTAAAATATAAGAAGGAAAAGCTGGAGGCTTCAATTGGAGGAGCCGCCAATTATTATTATGGAAATCATTTTGGCAGGATAATATGGATGAGAAATGCAGGCAACATTGAAAAGGATTACCAATGGTACTTTGGCCATGGAGCTAAAGGTGAAATAAGCTTTTATGGTAAGGCAGATTATTCTTTAACCGATAAGATTTCACTTTTCGGTGACCTTCAATACAGGTTTATACATTATAATATTAAAGGAATAGATGATGATCTCAAAGTTTTGAATTCAGATCATAAGTATAGTTTTTTCAATCCCAAAGCAGGGCTCTTCTTCTCAATCACACCTCACCAGGACGCGTTTCTCTCTTTTTCGGTTGCCAACCGCGAACCTACCCGATCTGATTTTACAGAGGCAGCCGGTGACCCTAATGCCACACCTCTGCCAGAAACATTATACGATTCCGAGCTGGGTTATAAGCTGAGGAGTAATAAATATTCACTTGGAATAAACCTTTACTGCATGTATTATAAGGACCAGCTTGTTCCGACCGGTGAGCTGAGCAGCACTGGCTATCCGATAATGACTAATGTCGCAAAAAGCAATCGTCTTGGTACTGAATTAACGGCCGGGATAAAGCCGGCTGGATTTTTCAACTGGGATATTAGCCTTACCTTCAGCAGGAATAAAATCAAAGATTTTACAGAATACTATACAGATTATAATACTATTGACAAGTCAGAAGAATATAAGAGCAAAAAGCTCGGGACAGTCGATATTGCATATTCCCCTGATTTGACAGGCTCCAGCGATATGACTTTCAGGGTAATCAAAAACCTGGAAATGCATCTAATAAGCAAATATGTCGGCAGCCAGTATTTTGATAATACAATGAGCCCTGACCGTAAGATAGATCCATATTTTGTCAATAACCTTATGGCGGGCTACAGCCCATCGATAAAGGGACTAAAAGGCGCTGAACTTCAGCTCCTGGTAAATAATATCTTCAATGTAAAGTACGAAAGCAATGCCTATGGCGGAAACTGGTTTGAGGACGGGCGAGAATACACATGGTCATATTTTTTCCCGCAGGCAGGCAGAAATTTCATGATCAAAGCAGGCTTTACATTTTGATTATAACAGGTTGTATGGGTGTTTATAACTGGATATCAAATAATTACATTGAGGTTTTCGGGGCTGTCACCGGGATACTATATGTTTTCCTCGAGATAAAACAGAATATATGGCTCTGGCCTGTAGGAATAATAACCTCAGCAGTTTATATCCTGGTTTTTTTTACGGGAAAGCTTTATGCCGACATGAGCCTCCAGGTTTATTACCTTGCAATAAGTGCACTGGGTTGGTTCTGGTGGATGAAAGGCCCAGGGCGCAGGGCTCAGGGCACAGGGCTCAGGGCACAGGGCAATAATTCCCCCCTCGAAGGCACAGGGCAAAGGGCACAGGGCAATAACTCCCCCTTTGAAGGGGGTGGGGCGGATGTAAATAGAAACCAAATGCAAGTGAAATTGACCGTTCACCGAATTAGTCTAAAATCCGGGATTATCCTTACAATTGTCTTTGTATTGCTATATTTTGTGATGTGGCTGGTCCTTGACAGGCTTACTGATTCACCGGTTCCAGCCTGTGATTCCTTTATTACATCTCTCTCAATAATCGCCACCTGGATGCTTGCCAGGAAGATTTATGAACACTGGTACATCTGGATCGTTGTAAATACATTTGCTTCAGTACTCTTTTTTACCAGGCAACTCTACCCGACAGTAATATTATATATTGTATATTGTTCGATGTCGTTTGTGGGGTTGATCGAATGGAGAAAATCGTTAACAAAACAATAGTTTTTAAAAATGTCCAAAACAGTTATAGTTGCCGATGGATCTTTTCCTGTTCACCCTGTACCTCTGGAAATATTAGACAGAGCGGAAGTGATCGTATGTTGTGACGGCAGTGCAGAGAATCTTGTCGGATACGGGTTGAAACCGGATGCAATCGTCGGGGATATGGATTCGCTCAGAGATGATCTTAAAGACATGTTTGCTGACAGAATTTATGTCGACAGCAACCAGGAGACCAACGATCTTACAAAGGCCGTTCTCTGGTGCTGTGAATCAGGATACACCGACCTCCATATTATAGGTGCAGGTGGGAAAAGGGAAGATCATACAATTGGGAACATCTCGCTTCTGGCAGAATATTCTAAAATCGTAAAAGTAAGGATGGTGACAGATACAGGTGTGTTTATGCCTTTTCAAAGCAGCTGTAAGGTAGAATCATCGAAAGGCCAGCAAGTTTCAATCTTTTCCATCAGTCCCGCGACTGAAATTACCTCCAAAGGTCTCCTTTATCCGTTAACCAACCGGAAGTTCAGTAACTGGTGGGAAGGGACGCTGAATGAAGCTATCGGGGATTCTATTGAACTTGAGTTTTCAGGTGGACCTGTTCTGGTATTCCTTAAATTCATTGAGTGAAGACCCCCGTCCGCCAGCTGGCGGACTGCCCCCTGAAGGGGGCCTGATACAGTTATATTAATTATATCTTTTTACCGAGTTAGCCCCCCTTCAGGGGGGATGGGGGGCTACCCTACTTCCTCCTTCACCAATGTAATCAGCTGTACCCTGCTCTTTACATTTGTTTTGATATATATCCGGTGGGTGTGGTCTTTTACAGTCTGGAGGCTGATGAATAATTTTTCCGAAATCTCCTTGTTGCTTAGCCCGTTGCAGATTTCGTGTATAATATCAGTTTCACGCGGTGAAACTTCAAATTTCCTGCAGAAATCCCCGAAAGAGATCTCCCTGGCGGGGTCAGATGATAAACCGGAAACAAGGGTTCCATAGCTCAGGTAAACAGGCAGAAAAGCATTTCCCGTAAAAAATGTAAATATGAATATCACAATCAGCCACTCCTGTGTGGTAAAAAAGATAAGCGGCAGACATTGTACTATCATGATTAGAAATATTGAAGGCGCAATAATTTTCCTGTCATAATCATGAATTACAGCACGGCCTTTCAGAGGAAGGTGAATGAGATAAGCTCCTGTAAAAGTGATTATAAGGTTCATTATTATATAATATTCCCTGATCAGGGATGCAGAATTCATCGTATTTGCCCTGGTGGTATAATAACCGACCGCTGCCAGCAATGTGAAATTGATGAAAAGGAAGAGGAAAATGAACCAGTTGCTGTTTTTCCTGCCGGATAATCCGGCTGAGAATCTAATCAGCATCAGCCAGGCAAATACAAGGAAAGGTATTCCCGGAAGAACTGAGATATCGGTAAACCTTGACATTTGCTCAGGTGTAATAAAGGTTGCCAGAAATGTTTTGATAATCACCTGTCCCCATATACCGTAAAATCCGAAAGTAAAAATGAATACCTGGAAATAAAGCAATGATGAAAACAGATCTGTTTTTGACTTGTTTTTCAGCCGGGATGAAAGTATGATCCCCAGCGCTGCCATCGCAACAGAAACTATGAAAATTATGTAGAACAGGTACCTCAGCATTCTATAAAAGTATTAAAAACTTTGAAACCTGAATAAAAGTATACACTACTTAAGTATGGCACTACATACTTAAGTAGGAAAATCTAAATTCACTACTATAGTATGAAGACTGATGGGAATGAGGGTTTTACATTTGCCTCACAAACAGATATCAGCTTATAACTAATACAACTTTAAAAATGGAAACAAATAATGATTACAGCTTAAGACCTTCTTTCGGTAACAGCTTTGGAACCGGATGGAGAGTAATGGGGGACAATTTTTTAAGGCTCTTCCTTGTGGTCTTGGTAGTGGCAATTCTTTCAGGGCCAACAAAAATATTCCATATGAATTTTAATGCATCGGATCTCCATCATCTGCCATGGAACTGGCACGGAAACTGGGGACATGATTTTTTCAGCCTTGCATCACTGGGGCTGCTGGCAGGCTTTTTTGGCTTGCTTGCCTTGCTCTATTCATTTCTTGCTTTACCGGTTATTGAGTACGGCAGCAATATGATCTTTGTACAGGCAGTAAGGAAGATCAAACCTGAGTTTGAACTTCTTCTAAAGGGTTTCTGGGAAAATTACCTTAGCATCATACTTGCCAACCTGCTGGTTGTTGCTCTCGTCATCCTCGGCTGTATTGCCCTGATCATCCCCGGGATAATTATCGGATGCAGGCTCGCCTTTGTATCATATCTGGTAATGGATAAAAAGCTTGATCCGATTGAAGCGGTTGAACAAAGCTGGAAGCTGACCCGCGGACATGGCTGGACCATATTCTTTATGGGTTTTGTCTCAATATTCATTGCTATTTTCGGGTTGATCATGATGATTGTTGGGATATTCCCGGCAATTATTTGGATATCAAGCTCTTTTGCATCACTTTACCAGGCTGTTCTTAACGAAAAGGAGAAGCCTGCTGAACCGGTTACCGCTCAGGCTTAAATCCTTGATTATCTCGAAAATTGCCATATTTTCATCAGTAAAATTGGTATGCTCTTTGCTTTTAATATTAAAATTTGCATAATTTTATACTTTGTATTTAAAATTTTTAAAAATGAAAACGAGAGCAATACTTTTATCAGTAATGATGGTTTTCTTAGTACCGGTTGTCTCAAATGCACAACTCGGGAACTTGATCAGGAACAAGACTTCAAAGGTCCTCAATGCCGGTTCCAAAACTCTTAATAAGGAGGTGGACCACAAAATTGATTCTGCGGCAACGAAACGTACTCAGGATGAAATTGATAAGAAAAATCAGGAAATAGAGCAAAATAAGAGCCAGAACGATCAGTCAGGGAAGACAGAAGAAAACCAGGCTGAAGGAACCCGGACAGGCAGCAGCGAATCCAAAGGGTTCAACATTGGAGGCTTAATGGGCGGGAAAGTCACTTCCAAATATAATGAGTCATATTCATTCACCAGCAGGATCTTCCAGCAGATGGAGATGTACGACAAGAAAGACAAAGTGACTAAAATGGATTATTACATCTATTTCAGTGAAGCTGATCCGATAATGGGAATTGAGACTAAAATGGAGGCGTCTTCCGATGAGGGGGATCAGGTTGCGATGAATTCATCAATTGTGATCGACGGACCGAATAAGGCATTTATATCAATGACGGATGTCAATAATATGAAGATGGGATTCATAAGCGCTATACCTGATGAGAACAGCCAGGCACAGACCAGCGGAAAAGCCAAAACTCCTCCGGTAATTACCAAAACTGGGAAGACCAAGGTCATCGCTGGTTATAAGTGTGATGAATACACTTATAAGGATGAGGAGAACAAGAGGCATGGAAGTATCTGGGCTACAAAAGACCTTAAGCTCAATGTAAACAAAAGTGCTTTCTCAAAAGCCGGGATGAATTCATATTATGGCAATACCGACCTCGAGAACAGTGTAGCTCTCGCTATGGAACAGTACAACGACAAGAATGAACTTGAACTCAAGTCTGATACGAAAGAGGTTAACAAATCATTCGGCCATTCTATCTCTACAACAGGGTATAACTTCCGACAGATGAACTTCAACCAGGCCGGAGGACAGAAGAAGAAGTAGACCCCCGGCCATCAACCTGTTGGTTGATGGCCTGCCCCCTAAAGGGGGCCTCTTAACGGGATATAACAGATTATTTTAAAGGCACATAATCAGCCCCCCTTTAGGGCGGGGTGGGGGGTTATATCTTTTCCAGTTTTGCAAACCTGAGAAGCAGCTTTTTTCTGCCATCGTTTTCAAAATCCACAGAGGCTGTCGTATTTGGCACTTCTCCTTCAATGGATAAAATAACACCATTGCCAAACCTTTCATGCCTGACATTATCGCCAACAGAGAACTTTGATGGATCACTCCCGTTAAATGGCGTAACCGGAGGGTTTAACTGGTTTGAGAATTTCTTAAGCCTGGGCGACGGTTTATAAGATAAGGGCTCTTCGCTGGTCTGGGCTGGTTTATCCGGAGATCCTTGTTTTGAACTGAATGGTTTTCCTCCTGTCTGGGGGTAATGAACGAGCTTTGGATCTATTTCGCGCAGAAATCTGCTGGGGTTGCTTCTTTCAAGGTTGCCCCATTTATACCTGTTCAGGGCATAGCTTAGGGTTGCTTGTTTTTCGGTCCGGGTGAGCGCTACATAAAAGAGCCTCCTCTCTTCTTCAAGTTCCCGGGAACTTCCCGACGACATTGGAGAAGGGAAGAGAGTGTCTTCCATGCCAACAATATATACATGTTTAAATTCCAGCCCTTTGGCCGAATGCATCGTCATGAGCGCAACTTTATTCCGGTCCTCTTCTTTCTCGTTATCCTGGTCTGTTAGCAAAGCAACATTGGCAAGGTAAGCCTCGAGGGTGGAGGGATCTCCATTAGTTTCAGCAGCCTCAGTAAATATCTTGATTGCATTAAGGAGTTCCTCCATATTCTCGTATCGGCTTATCTCTTCAGGCAGTCTGCCGTCCCTGAGTTCTTTCATGATACCAGATCCGAGTGCTATTTCCTTAGCTTTTGAATATGCATCCGCCTTATCCTTGTTCAATTCGAGATTCTGGATTAAACTGACATAATCGGTAAGCTTTCTTGCGGTTCCAGCATTAAAATGGCCGGGATAGGTTCCTGCCATATTAATAATCTCCCATGCAGTTACATTCAGTTCTGACGACAATACAAAGATTTTTTCTATTGTTGTATCACCGATTCCCCGTTTGGGGTAATTCACCGACCTTTTAAGAGCCTCTTCATCTTCGTGATTAATGACCATCCTGAAGTAGGCCAGGATATCCTTTATTTCCTTTCTCTCATAAAAGGATAAGCCTCCATAAATCTTATATGGTATGTTTTTACGTCTTAATGTCTCTTCAAATATCCTGCTCTGGGCATTTGTCCTGTAAAGAATAGCGAAGTCACTCCACTTAAGTTGCTGTGAGAGACTTTTATCGAGGATGTCTGATGCAATGATAAAACCTTCTTCGGTGTCAGTCATTGCCTGGATTATATTTATTTTCTCCCCCGGCTCATTTCTTGAGAAGACATTTTTATGAATCTGGCCATCATTATTTGCAATGATCGCATTGGCAGCATTCACAATGGTCTGGGTTGACCTGTAGTTTTGTTCGAGCTTATAGAGCTTATAATCGGTGTAGTCGTTTTTGAATTCGAGAATATTTTCGATTCTTGCGCCCCTGAAGGAATATATGCTCTGGGCATCATCACCGACAACACAAAGATTATGGTGGATGGCTGCAAGCTTTTTGACAATCAGGTATTGCGCGTAGTTAGTATCCTGGTATTCATCAACAAGAATGTAGCTGAAACGCTCCTGATAAATAACCAGTGCATCTGGAAAATCGCGGAAAAGGATATTGGTATTCATCAGAAGATCGTCAAAATCCATGGCATTTGACCTGAAGCACCTCGATGTATAAATCCTGTAAATCTCAGACATAAGAGGGATCCGGCTCGATTTGTCATATTCCTGCATGGAGCTGTCGGCAGCGTAAGAATTTGCACTTACAAGGTTATTTTTAGCTTTTGAGATGCGTGATGCAAGCAGAGATGGCTTATAAACATTGTCATCGAGATTCAGTTCTCTGATGATTGTCCGGATAAGGCTTTTTGAATCAGCAGAGTCATAAATCGTAAAATTGGATTTGAATCCAAGCCTGTCGCCCTCAATTCTCAGTATCCTTGCAAAGATTGAATGGAAAGTACCCATCCAGAGGTACCTTGCTATTTCCGGACCGGCAATCCTTGCTATTCTCTCCTTCATTTCACTGGCAGCTTTATTCGTAAAAGTAAGCGCAAGAATATTTTTTGCCGCAACCCCTTTCTGAAGCAGATGGGCTATCCGATAGGTGAGGACCCTTGTCTTGCCGGCACCTGCACCCGCGATGACAAGTGAAGGGCCGTCAGTATTGATAACTGCCTGCTGCTGAGCCTCGTTCAGATCGTTAAGGTAATTATGAGCCATTTATTATGAATTACAGCGTACCGGGTGGGGCAAATTTAATAATTACATGTTCATTGAACCCGCCGAAAAGAATAATTTATCAACAGGGTAGGATCGCGCAATTTGTGAGATCCTATATTATAACAATTTTTTCCCGGTTTTTATTAATATTGCGGAGAATTATACAAATAGTGATACTGATTCCGTTATTTTAATAAATTTCACCTTGCCTGTGCGTTTCTGGTTTTTTGCGCTTCTGATCCTGATGCCATTTTCATTGATGGCTCAGCTTACTGCACCCGGGTCCAGTGCAATAAGGAATGTCACATATCCTTCTATACCCGGCAGAAAAGACCAGGCTTTCTTTTATTGCAATGTTCTCGGAACCGAGCGTGGCTCGTTGACAGCTGCCAGATCAGGTCATGCAGGCAACCGAAACTTTACCTGGAACAAGTGGAACGATCTGACAACCAGTTTCAGTACATTTATCCGGACCGACGCAAGTGTGATTTCTTCTACAATCAATAATCTTACTGAGGGTGGTTACAAGGTGGATATAGACAGTTCAGGCGTTTATGACACTACTCTTGTGGGATGGATATTGTTCGACAAACCTCCTGTTGCCATGGCTTCTCTTGCACAGCAGCTTTGTTACCGGGTTGCACTTAGCGGGACTGCCACTGCAACTACTGACAAGTTCTTTTACAAGGATATAAATACAGGGGCGTCGCTTTCGCTGAATAATGAATTATCCTTCCTGTGGAGTTCTGACCCCGCTTCTTTCATACCTGCCCCGGACGTTTACCTTAACCCGGTTATCCAGAATTACCCATCCGAGCCGCCATTCATCGATTACAAGCTGCCTCTTGAGGATGTGACTTACAAGCTAACCGTCTCCACCTTAGGTTGCAGCAGCCAGTCATCATTCCTTTATCATTCCATTCATGTGAAGGCCGATTTTGAAGCTGATCCTATTGATGGTGAAGCGCCTCTCGAAGTGACCTTTACCAATAATTCAGTCCGGGGTTATATTTATACCTGGAAATTCGGGGACAAAACTGAATCTCCTCTTGAAACCCCTGATCCTCATACTTATAATGTTCCCGGCAAATATTCAGTAACCCTTATCATAGAAAGTGATCTTCATTGCATTGACTCTTTGAGAAGAGACAGCCTTATAAACGTCGAACCCTCAACTCTCGACATTCCCAATGCCTTTACTCCGAATGAAGATGGCATGAATGACAGGTTCATGGTTTATGGAAGGTCGCTCAGATATGTAAGCATGGAGGTTTTCAGCCAGTCAGGACTAAAAGTATATGGATTCAATGGTGAAGGTGAGATACTGAAGAACTGGACCGGCTGGGATGGCAATATCAATAACTCCTCAATCAAGGCAAGCCCGGGCATCTATTATTATGTCGTTCGCGCTTTAGGATGGGACGATATCAACTATAACAGAAAGAAATACAGTGGATTTGTTTACTTGTACCGATAGACAGAGGCTAAAGAAAGGAAACCTTTAAGGCTGTAAAGGCTATAGAAGCTTTAAAACCTTTGACCCATTGTGTCACTGTACTTTTGTACCATTGTACCATTGTACCATTGTACCTTTGTACCTTTGTACCTGTGCACCCTTCTTCATACCAGCAACTCTCCCTTCAGAATTGTTTTTGCCTGCCCCGACACTTCGACCCTGTCACCGATAATTTCAACTTTCAGAATCCCTCCCCGTTCTGACACCTGGTGAGAAACCATTTGTGACTTTCCGGTTTTCCCTTTCCAGAAGGGAGCCAGGGCGCAGTGTGCCGATCCTGTTACAGGATCCTCATTTATTCCCAGGGCAGGAGCAAAGCACCGGACGCAGAAATCAAAATTTTTGTCATCAGAAGGAGCAGTTACAATCAGGTCGCCATAACCTGATTTTTTTAAAATACTGAAGTCGGGCTTTATTGCACGAACGCTTTTCTCATCATTCAGAAGAGCCATCTTCCATCCATGCCCGGTACTATATAGTTCTGTCGGAACAAAGCCAAGAATATCTTTAATCCCGGACGGAATATTGAGAGGTTCACAAGGGTAGGAAGGAAAATTCATGACAATCCAGCTGCCTGATTTCCTGACTATAAGGTTTCCAGCCTTTGAAATGAAAGTAATCTCTTCATTTCTGGCTGCAATGCCTGTCTCGAAGAATATGTGACCTGTAGAGAGAGTAGCATGTCCGCAAAGAGGGATCTCTGCCGCAGGAGTAAAAAACCTGATAATAGATTCCTTCTTTCCTGGCACTACAAATGATGTCTCTGATAAATTCATCTCGGCAGCGACATTCTGCATCCATGAGTCTGGCATCTCTTTCTCTAGAATGCAAACAGCTGCCGGATTGCCTTTAAATGGTTCCGATGTAAAAGCATCGACCTGGTAGATAATCTTTGGCTTTGTCATATCCTAGTCTATAATAATTTTATGGCTCGTTTATTTGCCCTCCATCCCCCCTGAAGGGGGGCTAATGCTCTGGATACATGATTTACTTTGTAAGATCCAGTGATTAGCTCCCCTTTAGGGGAGATGCCTAGCTTCAGCGAGGCAGAGGGGTCGCTGTCATTCACCGGTAAATTTCGGCTTTTTACTGATTTATTTTGACATTTGCTAAAGAAAACTTTGTAAACTTAAAAAGTTTTCTCATTTTTGTGCCCGGTTTAATTTTATTATGGACATCAGGCAAACAATAGTTGAGGAGGCAGCTGTCATGTTCCGGACTTACGGAATAAGGGCAGTGACTATGGATATGCTTGCAGGCCAGCTTGGCATCTCGAAGAGGACTATATATGAGGTATTCAGGGATAAGGATGAGCTGTTGCAGGGCGTATTGAAGTGGATGAAAGAGAAGCAGGCTGAAACGATGAAAAAAATATTCAGCGAATCAGAGAATGTGATTGAGGCGATTTTCAAGATGCTTGATATGATGGGGAATCATTTTCAAAATATGAGCCCTGCTTTCCAGATGGACATGAAAAGATATCACAATGAAATCTTAAGGAAGCCTGGTGATCAGGTTGAGTTTCCATATTCATCAAGCAATTCTGAGATAATAAAAAGAGGAATAAAGGAAGGAATCTTCAGGAAGGATATTGATGTAGACATTACAAACAAGTGCATGCTTGAAGTGGCGAAAATGTCGAATGATAAAACTGTTTTCACTCCTGATGATTATATGAGCAAAGATGTTGTCAGGACATTTTATTTGAATTACCTGAGGGGCATATCGACACAGAAGGGTCTTGACCTTATTAACCTTCACGATAAAAAGCAGAAATAATAACCTATAAACGAATAAAAACATTTAAGTATAAAATTGTTCAGATGAAACGCAAATTAATTATCACAACATTACTTTCACTGCTCATTTCCGGCCCGGCAATGGTTGCCCAGGAAAATGGCAAAGAGCTTAGTCTTACCCTCAAGGAGGCACAGGACTACGCAATGCAGAATAACAAGATGGTTAAATCGGCAAAGCTGACCGTCGAGGGTTCCCAGTCAGATGTATGGACAACGATTGCTTCAGGATTGCCACAGGTATCTGCCAGTGCAGGTTTTACCGATAATTTCAAGCTGGGGGTAATTTTCTTGACTATGAACGACGTACCCACGACTATACAAATGGGTAGCACATATAGTGTACCAATGAACGTGCAGGTATCACTGCCTTTGTTTAATGCTCCCTATTATATTGGAATTGAAACTGTTAAACTTGCTCAGAAGCTAGCAGCATCAAATCTTCAGAACACTGAGATTGATAACCGTCAGTCTGTTGCTTCAGCATATTACCTGATTCTGGTTTCCGAAGAATCTTTGAGAATCCTGAAGGATAATCTTGCTAATTTGAATGAGACGCTAAAATCGACAAAAGCAATGTTTAATACTGGAATGGCTGAGGCTTCAGATGTCGACCAGATGGCTTCAAACGTCACAATGGTGGAAAATTCATTCAGCAATCTTCAAAATACCATTGAAGTAAATTACAACTTGTTGCGATTTCTACTTGGTGTTAAGGCCGACACTAAGATAACCCTTACCGAAACGCTTGATAATCTGGTGAAAGACATTAATGTGCAGACACTTCTCTCACAAAATTTCAATCCCGCAAATAATATCCAGTATGACCTTATGGATAAGCAGGTGCAGATGTCGGCACTTAATCTTAAAGCTCAAAAGGCAAAAGTGTTGCCTATGTTGTCAAGCGTTTATGCAGCACAAAGAGCAGGCATGGGGAATAAATTATCGGATATGTTGTGGTTTTCCAGTTCTTATTTTGGGGCGCAGTTATCGATACCGATTTTTGCCAGTGGTCAAAGGTATTCCAATATACAGAAGGCAAAAATTGATCTTCAAAAGGCAATGAATACAAAGGAGATGGTTTCTGACCAGCTGAGCATGCAGGAGAAACAGTTGAAATTCAACCTGCAAAATGCAAATTTGCAGTACATAAGCCAGAAAGGAAACGTTGAAGTTTCAAAAAGGGTATATTCAAGTATGGAAAACAAATTCAGACAGGGAATGGCATCAAGCCTCGAGCTTACTCAGTCAAATCAGTTCTACCTGCAGGCCGAGAATAACTACATTTCTTCACTTCTTAACTTGCTTCAGACTAAGCTCTCATTGGATAAACTCGTCAACAACCTTCAATAAATTCAGAAATATTTAAACTACATTATAATGAAATACGCAAAAACAATTTCGGTAATACTTTTAGGCGGACTGATACTTTCGGCCTGTTCATCAAAGAACAAGAAGGAGTCATCCAGCACAAAGAATACAGTTGCAACTGTTGAAAAGGCCGCAAGCCCTGTCAAAATATTGACTATTACAAAGACGAAAATTGCAAGGACTATCGATTATACTGCTACTATCCTTCCTTTTGAAGAGGTTAATATGGCTCCATCTACTCCCGGCAGGATTGACAAAATATATGTTGAGGTTGGCGACAGGATAAGCAAGGGAGACAATCTCTTCCTGATGGACCGTACCCAGCTTTATCAGCAAAAGGTGCAGCTGGCCAGTCTGGCCAAGGATATGGCAAGGCTTGATACCCTACTCCGTACAGGAAGTGTTAAACAACAGCAATACGACCAGCTCAAAACCCAGTATGATGTCACTAAAACAAATGTTGATTTCATGGAAGCCAATACTTTGTTAAAAGCACCGTTCGTTGGTGTTGTTACGGGCAAGTATTTTGAAGATGGTGAAATGTATTCAGGAACTCCGACCACCACAACCGGGAGATCAGCCGTTGTGACGGTGATGCAGGTAAACCCGCTAAAGGTCAACGTAGGCATCTCTGAACAATACTATCCTCTTTTAAAAAGAGGTATGAAGGCAGAAATCATTGCTGATGTATATAAAAGAGAAAAGTTCTCCGGTACTGTTTCCAGGGTTTTTCCTACAGTCAATGCAGCTACAAGGTCATTCAATACCGAGGTGGAACTTCCCAACAGGAATGACATGCTTAAACCCGGAATGTTTGTAAGGGTTTCAATGGACCTTGGTGAAGTTGAAACATTCGTCGTACCCTCAAATACCGTTATGCAGCAGGAAGGAACGAACCAGAGGTTTGTATTCCTCGATAAGGATAATGTTGCAGACAGGATTGAAGTAACACTCGGACAAAGATTTGATGACAAAATCGAGATTGTTTCATCGGAAATTAAAGAGGGAGACAAGCTGGTTTGTGAAGGTCAGGCAAAACTGATTAACGGTGATAAAATTGTAACAGTAGAATAATTATAAGACTTTCAATAATAACAAAATGAGTATTTACAGTGCTTCCGTAAAGAGACCGGTTACAACTATCCTGATATTTGTTGCATTGATGGTTGTTGGTATTTATTCGCTGGTCCAGTTGCCAGTTGACCTGTACCCGGAGATAGAGCTGCCTTATGTGGTGGTCTATACAACATACCCGGGTGCAAGCGCTTCAGATATAGAATCAAATGTCACGAAGACGCTTGAAAATGCGCTTAACTCTATCAGTAATCTTAAAGAGATCACTTCGAGGTCAAGCGATGCAACATCTGTTGTATTTATGAATTTCAATTATGGGACAAACCTCGATGAGGCATCTAACGATATAAGGAGCGCCCTGAGTTTCGTTGAACGATACCTGCCAACCGATTGTGAGAAACCCACCATAATGAAGTTCAACTCGAGCATGATGCCGATCGTTTTCTATACGATCACTGCAAAAGAAAGCTATTCCGGACTCGAAAAGATCCTTGACGAAAAGATAGTAAACCCGCTTAACAGGATAGAGGGTGTTGGCTCTGTTTCCCTTTCAGGTGTTCCGGGACGTAAAGTCTATATTGATGTGGACCCCAGAAAAATGGAGGCATATAACCTTACGATCGAACAGATAGGTAATATCCTTAGAGCTGAAAATATAAATATGCCGGCAGGATACATCGAGATGGGGAAAACAGATTATCCCCTTCGAATACAGGGAGAATTCCCTGAAAGCGATGTAGTAAAGAATATAGTTGTAAGCAGCTACAATGGAAATAATGTTTACCTCAAGGATGTCGCTGAAGTCCGTGACACTATCCGCGATTCAAAACTCGACACAAAGATCAACGGCCTGAAGGGAATGAGCATGTTTGTTCAGAAACAATCAGGAGGCAATACAGTAAAGGTCACGATGGAAGTCGATAAGGCTCTGGCTGATCTGAAAGTCGATCTTCCTCCGGATGTCAGGATTGAAAAACTTTTTGATAGTGCATCATTTATAAAAGACTCAATAAGAAACCTTACCACCACTCTGATGTACGCAGCCATCTTTGTTATACTGGTTGTACTCTTTTTCCTCGGTAGATGGAGAGCCACATTTATAATTATCCTTACCATACCTATATCGCTGATTGTGGCATTTATCTACCTGTTTATTTCAGGTGCATCAATAAACATTATCTCACTAACCTCGCTCTCCATAGCCATCGGGATGGTAGTGGATGATGCGATAGTGGTACTTGAGAATATCACTAAGCATATTGAAAGGGGAAGCAGGCCACGTGAGGCAGCAATCTATGCGACCAATGAAGTGTGGCTGGCAGTTATTGTCACAACACTTACAGTTGTGGCAGTATTCTTCCCGCTCACCTTTGTAAAGGGACTCACTGGCGTTCTCTTCAAACAGCTGGGAATGAGCGTTACAATTACGATTGTTACTTCAGTGTTTGCTGCCATCACCCTTACTCCAACCCTTAGTGCACTCATGCTTAAGTGGTATCCGATCAAAAAGGACGCTGCCTTCTGGACATACGATGGAAGCATCAGAAAAGGACTTAACTGGATGGATCGCTTTTATGAAAAAACACTCCGCTGGGCACTGCATCACAAAACGGTTGTATCTATTGTTGCCTTACTGATATTTATTTTATCAATGAGTCTTTTCACTGTCATCGGAACAGAATTCTTTCCTCAGACAGATGAGTCTAGGCTATCTGCCACTATTCAACTTCAGACTGGCACCAGGGTTGAGGAGACAACAAAGATTTCAGAAAAACTCGATGCTGTGATCAAGGCTAAATATCCTGAAGTTACCATTATGTCGACTTCATCAGGATATGATGATCAGGGTGGATTTGCATCGATTTTCAGCTCCCAGGGAACGCATACAATAAGCTATAGCCTTCACCTTGTTCCTATTGAACAACGGAAAAAATCATCATTTGAGCTGGCTGAAGATCTGAGAAAAGACCTTGCGGCCGTACCTGAGATTATTGATTACAAAGTGACCACTTCAAGCAATATGGGAAGCTTCGGAGGGAGCACCGTTGATGTTGAAATTTACGGTTACGATATAGCCCAGACAAACATTGTAGCAGAAGAACTGGCTGCGAAGATCAAAAATATCAAGGGAGCCAAAGATATAGCCATCAGCCGTGATAAGTCTAAACCTGAGCTTCAGATAATTTTCGATCAGAACAAAATGATAGCAAATGGACTGAATACAGCTATGGTATCATCTGCAGTCAAGAACAGGGTTGACGGGCTTACGGCGACAAAACTTCGCCAGTATGGTGATGAATATGACATTGTTGTAAGATATAAGCGCAACTCAACAAGTACACTAACTGATATAGAGAATATAGGCATAACAAACCCGGCAGGCCAGATAATCAGGCTTGGTGAGATAGCCCAAATCAAGGAGTACTGGGCACCACCGACTATTGAAAGAAAGCGAAAGGAACGTATTGTAACTGTTTCATTCACCCCTTATAAAGAGTCACTTACCAAGCTACAGATAGAAGTTCAGAAAGCTATTGATTCGACAGTGCTTCCGGCAGGAGTTATGGTACAGATATCGGGCGCAATAAAAGATCAGATGGACTCATTTAAGGATATTGCCATGCTGATGCTCATAAGTCTAATACTGGTTTACCTCATAATGGCTTCCCAGTTTGAATCGCTGAAGATGCCATTCATTATAATGTTCTCTATCCCGTTTGCATTCTCGGGAGTGGCAATTGCCTTGTTTGTAACTCATACTTCACTCAGCGTTATCTCAGCTATCGGGGCAGTGATGTTAATTGGTATCGTGGTCAAGAATGCCGTTGTGCTTGTGGACTTTATCAACCTTATGAGAGAAAGGGGTCTTGAGCTTTATGAAGCAATTGCAGTGTCGGGAAGATCCAGACTAAGGCCTGTATTAATGACATCAGCGACAACTATTCTCGGGATGCTGCCACTGGCAATGAGCGCAGGATCAGGTTCTGAATTATGGAGCCCTATGGGAGTTGCAGTTATCGGTGGTCTTGTCTTCTCAACTTTCGTAACACTGGTCCTGGTTCCTGTGGTATATGCAATGTTCTCAAAGCATGGCGAACGCAACAGGAATCTTGCTGTATATTCCGAAATGGATTTCATGAATGGCGATAAAAAGGAAGTTAAGTAGGTCAATCAGATAAACAAAAAGATTATGAAAGCAATAATGATAGTATATAACCAGGCCCACACGGAAAAAATCGAATACATGCTCGACAAGCTTGGAATCAAGGGTTATTCATTATGGGAAAACGTTCAGGGCAGGGGTACTTCTTCAGGAGTTCCCCACCTGGGAACCCATGCATGGCCCGAGATTAATAAGAGTGTAATTGCCGTGGTCGAAGATGATCTTATCGATACGATTCTTAATACAATTAAGAGAATTGATGAGATAAATGAAGAGGTCGGCATCAGGGCGTTTGTATGGGATGTGCTGAAGACGGTGTAAGACTCTTCTATTCCTCTTCTTCTTCCTCTGAGTAAGCCTTTATTACTGCATCCTGAACGTCACCTGGCACCTGTGCGTATTCTGAGAATTTCATTGAATACATTGCACGGCCGCCGGTTATTGAGCTGAGTGAGGTCGAGTATTTATTCATCTCGGCGAGAGGAACTCTTGCTTTGATGACTTCAAATCTCTTTTCACTGGCCATTCCGAGGACCATTCCACGACGGCCCTGGAGATCGCTGATGACATCACCCATACGGTCGGATGGAACCATGATATCGACATCATAAACCGGCTCAAGGATCTTTGGGCCAGCACTTTTAAAGGCCTGGCTGAAAGCATTTCTTCCAGCGAGCCTGAATGATATTTCATTGGAATCAACGGGGTGCATCTTGCCATCATAAACATAAACCCTGATATCGCGGGCATATGATCCTGTAAGCGGGCCGACTTCCATTTTCTCCATGATTCCTTTGAGAATTGCCGGCATGAACCTCGCATCAATAGATCCGCCCACAATACAGTTACAATAAACAAGTTTTCCACCCCAGTCAAGTTCAATTTCATCCTTGCCTCTGACTGAAATCTTCATATCCTTACCACCCATCTTCATCGAGGTAAGCTCTGGAGTGCCTTCAATATAAGGCTCGATGATCATATGTACCTCACCAAACTGACCGGCACCACCCGACTGCTTCTTATGTCGGTAGTCAGCCTGTGCCGATTTTGTAATAGTTTCACGATAAGGGATCTTCGGAGCATTGAAATTGGTGGGGATCTTAAATATGTTATCAAGATGCCACTTCATTATATTTAAATGGTATTCACCCTGTCCGTGCACTATGATCTGTTTCAGTTCTTTTGAGTACTCAATTATTATTGTGGGGTCCTCAAGATGGATTTTATTAAGAGCTTCACCAAGCTTCTCATCATCACTTTCGCTCTGGGCTTTTATTGCAGTGCGGTATTTTGGATTGGGAAATTTCACGCCCTCATACCTCCAGTCGTTACCCGGAGTATTAAGGGTATGGTCCATCCTGGTATTTTTAAGCTTTACAAAAGCACCAATATCACCAACATGAAGTTCGGGAACCCTTGTTCTGTTTTTACCTGCATTGACATAAAGCTGAGACAGTCTCTCCTTGGTGCTGTTATTACTGTTGATCACGTCGAGATTCTCGGTAATTTTCCCGGAATATACCCTGAAATAGTTGACCTCCCCGATATGTTCCTCAATTGCGGACTTGAAGACATAAACAGAAGCGGGACCTGCAGGATTAGGTTTTACCTCATTGCCTTTGCTGTTTTTTGGAGCAGGCATATCGGTAATAGACGGAGCTTCGCTCACAATAAATTCCAAAAGGCGGTCGACACCGATATTTTGTTTTGCTGAAATACAGAAAACCGGGAACATGCCGCAGGAAAGTAATCCTTTGGCGATCCCTTTTTTCAATTCATCTTCCGTCAGGGTCTCATTGGCAAAAAAGATCTCCATGAGAGATTCATCGCTTTCTGCAGCTTTTTCAACAAGTGCGCTGTGGAGTTCAGCTGCTTTTGAAGCCTGGTCAGCAGGGATGTCAACCACTTCAGCTTTGCCGCCATCCTTTGAATAGCGGAGCATTTTCATTTTCAGCAAGTCGATGATGGAATTGAATCCGACTCCCTCATTAACCGGGTACTGAACAAGAATGATATTATTGCTCAAACGCTCTTTCATCATTTCCAGCGACTTATCGAAGTTAGCCTTTTCATGATCCAGTCCGTTTACTGCGATTATCATTGGTTTGTGAACTTTCTCAGCATGTCTGAAATGAATCTCTGTTCCTACTTCAACTCCATTCTGGGCGTTGATAAGCATTACAGCACTATCGGTTGCATAAAGGGACGAAATTACCCCTCCGCTGAAATCATCGAGACCTGGAGTATCAAGAATATTGATTTTTTTATTGAGGAATTCGGTATAAAGAACTGTTGAATATATTGAGTTACCATTTTCATGTTCAATCGGACGATAATCTGAAGCCGTGTTTTGGCCTTCAATGGTACCTCTTCTTTCAATAACGCCCCCGTTAAAGAGCATCGTTTCAGCCAGAATAGTCTTTCCTGATCCTGAATTTCCCAGGAGAACGATGTTCTTGATCTGGTCGGTCTGGTATGTCTTCATAACTGTATGTTATTATTTTATAGTGTTTTATTTATATTCTTAATTACCCCTATCCCTAACCTTCCCCCAAGGGGAAGGAGTCTAAAAAGCATTCCCCCTTTGGGGGGAACGGGAAAGGGGGTCTATATTACAATATTTATATTAACTCCCTATTTGGCGCGGACAAAAATAATAATTTTTTAAAAACAGTTTAAGAATGAGAGCATAATTACAAAATTTTTATTTTCTTTGCACAAGTTTTTTGAAACACAGGAGTACCGTTTTTTCTTTCAAATGTAAGTTTATAAAACGTTTTTCTGCAGGAAAGATCGGGAAGTTACCTGTTCATAACTTACAATTAAGTTTGAATAGATATAGTTTCAAGGCATGCAGAGTGGTCTGGAATATTGCTATTTCCGGCTATAAGCAGGTATAAAGGCTTTTGATTTGAAAAAAGTATAGAAGTTGTTTGTAAATTAAGAAATAAAAACAATACCTTTGCAAACCATTTTTTTGAGTAAAATTTAATACTAAAATAATTGGAAATATGCCGACAATTCAACAGTTAGTAAGAAAAGGCAGGAAGAAACTGGTAGACAAAAGCAAGGCTCCTGCTCTGGATTCATGTCCTCAGAGAAGAGGTGTTTGTGTGCGTGTTTATACCACCACTCCGAAGAAGCCTAATTCTGCGATGAGGAAAGTAGCCAGGGTAAGGCTTACAAACCAGAAAGAAGTTAACGCTTATATTCCCGGAGAAGGTCATAATCTTCAGGAACACTCCATTGTATTATTAAGGGGTGGCAGGGTAAAAGATCTTCCGGGTGTCCGTTATCACCTCATTCGTGGTGCACTTGACACATCAGGAGTAGACGGCCGTACTCAGAGAAGATCAAAATATGGAGCAAAAAGGCCCAAGAAGTAACATTAAAGGTATAAGATAATGAGAAAATCAAAACCAAAAAAAAGGATCCTTTTGCCGGATCCCAAGTATCACGATCCGTATGTGACAAGGTTTGTTAACAATCTTATGTATAGCGGCAAGAAATCTATTGCTTACCAGATAGTGTACGATTCACTTGAAATCGTAGGCGATAAATTCAAGAGTGAAGGAAAGACGCCTCTCGAAATATTTAAGCAGGCTCTTGAAAATGTTACCCCTCAGGTTGAAGTAAAAGCACGCCGCGTCGGTGGAGCAACTTTCCAGGTTCCTATGGAGATACGTTCCGACCGCAAAGTAAGCATCAGTATGAAGAATATGATTTCATTTGCACGCAAGAGAACAGGCCACTCAATGGCTGAAAGGCTTGCAGCTGAACTGATGGCAGCATATAAGCTTGAAGGCGGCGCTTACAAGAAGAAAGAAGATACTCACAGGATGGCTGAAGCCAACAAGGCTTTCGCTCATTTCCGGTTTTAATTGATTAGCAGGGAAGAAGGCAGATGGACAAGAATCTGAAATATACCAGGAACATAGGGATCATGGCCCACATAGATGCAGGTAAGACTACAACTACAGAACGTATTCTGTTCTATACCGGTCGTACCCATCGCATGGGAGAGGTTCATGATGGCAATGCCCAGATGGACTGGATGGTTCAGGAGCAGGAGAGAGGTATTACTATTACATCTGCAGCAACAACTACTTACTGGAAACATAAAGACGAAGAATACAAAATAAATATAATTGATACTCCGGGGCATGTCGATTTTACTGTAGAAGTCGAGAGATCTCTGAGAGTACTCGATGGCGCTGTTGCCGTGTTCTGTGCTGTAGGCGGAGTTGAACCCCAATCAGAAACAGTGTGGCGTCAGGCAAATAAATATGGCGTTCCGAGAATTGCCTTTATCAATAAGATGGACCGTGCCGGAGCTGATTTCTTCAGTGTTGTTGAGCAGATAAAGGAAAAACTCGAAGCACATCCTGTACCCGTTGAGATTCCTATCGGTGGTGAAGAAAATTTCAGGGGAGTTGTCGACCTTGTAAATATGAAGGCATTGGTGTACACCGATGATGAGACCCTCGGAGCTAAATTCAAAATAACCGCGATCCCTTCAGATATACTTGGAGAAGCTGAAGAGTGGAGGGGAAAACTTATTGAGTCAGTTGCTGAAGTCGATGATACCCTTCTTGAAAGATATGTAAATGACCATGAGTCGATTACAGCCGAAGAGATACTGACTGCTCTGAGAAAGTCGACTGTCGCTGGTAATGCTGTTCCTGTACTTTGCGGTGCAGCATTCAAGAACAAAGGCATACAGAGCCTGCTCGATGCAGTGATCGAATTCCTTCCCTCACCCGTTGATAAAGGCGCAGTAACGGGAATCGACCCGAGAAATGATGAAGAAATAACGCGTGAGCCTGATGATGAAGCACCATTTGCTGCTCTCGCATTTAAAATAGCTACGGATCCGTTTGTCGGCCGTCTGGTATTCCTTCGCATATATTCAGGTATCCTTAAATCAGGGGATACGGTTCTGAATGTCCGCACAGGAAAAAGAGAAAGGATCAACCGTCTCTTCCAGATGCACGCTAACAAGCAAACTCCGAAAGAAAGCATTTCAGCCGGTGATATTTGTGCAGGTGTTGGTTTTAAGGATCTTAAGACCGGAGATACTATCTGCGCAATTCATAAGCCGATAATGCTCGAATCAATGGATTTTCCGGAGCCTGTTATCGGGGTCGCAATCGAGCCTAAAACTCAGGCCGATGTCGATAAATTATCGATGGCCCTTCATAAACTGGCTGAAGAAGATCCTACATTTCAGGTTAAAACTGACCCTGACAGCGGACAAACTATTATCAATGGTATGGGTGAGCTGCACCTGGAGATCCTCATTGACCGTCTGAAGAGGGAATTTTATGTTGAATGCAACCAGGGTCCGCCCCAGGTTGCCTACAAGGAGGCTATTACAGCCACCGCAGAATTCCGCGAAGTTTTCAAGAAACAGACCGGAGGAAGAGGCAAGTTTGCAGATATCACTGTAGAATTGTCTCCTGCTGACGATGGAATAAGAGGCCTTCAGTTTATCAATGAGATCAGGGGAGGAAACATACCGAAGGAGTATATCCCGTCGGTTGAGAAAGGATTCCGCGAAGCAATGTCGAACGGACCTATCGCAGGCTTCCCTCTCGAAAATCTAAAAGTAACACTCAAAGACGGTTCTTACCATCCGGTTGACTCCGATGCCCTTTCGTTTGAGATTGCTGCAAAGCAGGCATTCAGACGATTTGCAGGGAAATGCAATCCTGTAATTCTTGAGCCTATCATGACTACGGAAGTTGTAACTCCCGAAGAATATGTAGGCGATGTTATCAGCGACTTTAACAGACGCAGGGGCAAGGTGGAAGGTATGGAATCGAAAGCAGGTTCAAGGGTAGTCAGGGCAAAAGTACCTCTGGCAGAAAAATTCGGCTATGTCACAGTACTCCGTACCATAACCTCGGGAAGAGCAACATCAACGATGGAGTTCTCTCATTATGAAGAGGTGCCTGCAGAAATAGCTAACAGAATTGTCGAAATTACAAAAGGAAAAATTCTTTAAAGATGAGTCAAAAAATTCGTATCAAACTGAAATCTTACGATCACAACCTGGTGGATAAATCAGCAGAGAAGATCGTGAAAACAGTGAAATCTACTGGTGCAGTGGTAAGCGGACCGATTCCTCTTCCGACACACAAAAAGATTTATACCGTTCTCAGGTCGCCCTTCGTGAATAAAAAGGCAAGGGAACAGTTCCAGCTTTCTTCTTATAAAAGACTGCTCGACATTTACAGTTCAACCCCGAAAACGATCGATGCCCTGATGAAGCTTGAGCTTCCAAGCGGTGTAGAAGTTGAAATTAAAGTGTGAAACCAGTAAAGCTAAAAAGAGATGCAGGGATTAATAGGAAAAAAGGTGGGAATGACTTCCGTTTTTGATGAAAACGGCAAGAATGTCCCTTGTACGGTTCTGCAAGCCGGTCCATGTGTTGTAACACAGATCAAGACAGTGGAAAAAGATGGCTATTTTGCCGTACAGCTTGGATTTGACGAAAAAAAGGAAAAACACACTACCAAAGCTGAAATGGGTCATTTCAAGAAAGCAAATACAACTCCGAAAAGGAAACTTATCGAGTTTACAGGCTTTTCAGAAGGACAGGTTAAGGAGGGTGAAGTTCTTACAGCTGAGTTTTTCAGACCCGACAACTGGGTCGATGTAAGAGGCTGGTCAAAGGGAAAAGGCTTCCAGGGAGTTGTTAAACGTCATGGTTTCAGCGGCGTTGGCGGTCAGACCCACGGTCAGCATAACAGGGGCAGGGCACCCGGTTCACTCGGAGCATCCTCGTTCCCTTCAAGAGTGCTCCCGGGCATGAGAATGGCAGGACATACTGGAAACGAAAAGGTAATGTCGATAAGTATGCGCGTCATGAAACTTATGCCGGAAAGCAATTTAATTTTAGTTAAAGGATCAGTTCCTGGTCCGAAAAGTGGTTACGTAATAATTACAAAATAATGGAAGTAGTTGTTGTTAATATTAATGGTAAGGAGACCGGAAGGAAAGTTAAACTTGACGATTCCATTTTCGGTATAGAGCCCAATGACCATGCTATCTACCTCGATACAAAGCAGTTCCTCGCTAATCAGCGCCAGGGAACAGCTAAATCCAAGGAACGCGGCGAGATTGCAGGCAGCACTAGGAAGATAAAGAGGCAGAAGGGTACAGGTACTGCACGTGCCGGGAGCATAAAGAACCCGTTATTCAGAGGAGGAGGAAGAGTCTTTGGCCCGAGACCAAGATTTTACGGCTTCAAGCTTAACAAAAAAGTAAAACAGCTTGCAAGAAAATCGGCACTTTCCTATAAGGCTTCTACAAATAATATAATTATTCTGGAAGACTTCTCATTCGAGGCTCCTCAGACAAAAGAGATGGTCAAAATGGGGAACATCCTGAATATTGCGAATAAAAAATCGCTATTTGTTTTATCAGAACAAAATAAAAATATATATTTGTCATCCCGAAATGTACAAGGGGTTGAAGTCATAACTGCCGGAGAGTTAAGCACTTACCAAATAATGAAAGCTTCAACTTTAGTACTTGTGGAGAGTGCAGTTGACGTTTTGCAGGCAACATTTGAAAATTAGAAAACTTTTAGTAATGAATATTTTGCTTAAACCGATTGTAACGGAAAAGATGACAAGCCAGGGCGATAAATTTAATCGCTACGGGTTTCTCGTTGCTAAAAACGCAAATAAGTTACAGATAAAAAAAGCCGTTGAAGATATGTACAGTGTTACTGTCGATTCGGTTAATACGATGCGCTACGGCGGGAAAATTAAATCCCGCAACACAAAATCGGGCCTTCTCATTGGTAAGACAACAGCAACGAAAAAAGCAGTTGTGACCCTTGCCGAAGGGAATAAGATTGATTTTTATAGCAATATTTAATAACCAGTATGGCAGTCAGAAAGATCAAACCTGTTACACCAGGTCAGAGACACAAGATCATCAGCACTTTTGATACTATCACAAGTGCTACGCCGGAGAAATCCCTACTTCGACCGCACAGAAAATCAGGAGGAAGGAATGTTAACGGCCACAGGACTATGAGGTACATCGGAGGCGGTCATAAACAGATGTACAGGGTTATCGATTTCCTCAGGGAGAAAGATGGCATGCACGCAACAGTGAAATCAATAGAGTACGATCCGAACAGATCATCAAGGATCGCACTTGTTGTTTATGAGGATGGGGAAAAGAGATATATTGTTGCGCCTAACGGGCTTCAGGTAGGTCATAAGATCCTGTCAGGAAAAGAGGCTACCCCGGAAGTTGGAAATGCAATGTTCCTTAGCGATATCCCTCTCGGTACTATTGTACATAATATTGAACTCAAACCGGGGAAAGGCGGAGCTCTTGCACGCAGTGCAGGGACTTATGCTCAGCTTTCAGCACGCGAAGGCAAGTATGCGACAATCAAGCTGCCTTCAGGTGAAATAAGGCTGGTGTTGACAACTTGCCGCGCCACTATTGGTACAGTTTCCAACTCCGACCATAACCTTGAGAGATCAGGTAAAGCCGGCCGTTCACGTTGGCAGGGTCGCCGTCCGAGAGTAAGAGGCGTTGTGATGAACCCTGTTGATCACCCGATGGGCGGTGGCGAAGGAAGAGCATCAGGAGGACACCCGCGCTCACGCAATGGTATTCCTGCAAAAGGTTTTAAAACCAGGGATAAGAAGAAGTACTCCGCAAAACACATTATTGAAAGAAGGAAAAAATAACTGATATATTATGAGCAGATCCATTAAAAAAGGCCCTTTCATTGAATTTAAACTTGAGAAAAGAGTTCTCGAAATGAATGAGGGCGGGAAAAAAACAGTGGTCAAAACATGGTCAAGAAGGTCAATTATATCTCCTGATTTTGTCGGACATACTATAGCAGTTCATAACGGGAACAAATTCATCCCTGTTTACATTACAGAGAATATGGTAGGACATAAGCTTGGAGAATTTGCACCTACACGTACATTCAGGGGTCACTCCGGCAATAAATAGTCAGTAATGTTTACATTGAAAAATTAACAGAAATGGGTTCAAGAAAAAGAAATACATCGGAACAGAGAAAAGAGGCTGCCAAAACAAGGTATCAGGCTGTCCTCCGTAACTGTCCCACATCACCCCGCAAAATGAGGCTGGTTACTGATCTTATCAGCGGGAAAGAAGTTAATAAGGCGCTTGATATTCTCAAGTTCAGCTCGCAGGAGGCATCACGCAGACTGGAAAAGCTTCTCATGTCGGCAATTGCCAACTGGCAGGCAAAGAATGAAGGCGTCAGGGTTGAAGAAAGCAACCTTTATATTAAAACGGTTCATGTTGATAGCGGACGTACTCTCAAGAGACTCCAGACAGCACCTCAGGGTAGGGCATACAGGCTGAAAAAAAGATCCAACCATGTTACCCTTGTTCTTGACAGTATGAATAAAGAAGTTGAAAATACATCAAAATAATTCAGATGGGACAGAAAGTAAATCCGATAGGTAACAGATTAGGTATAATAAAAGGCTGGGATTCAAACTGGTACGGAGGAAAAGATTTTTCCGGCAAGCTTGTGGAAGACACCAAGATCAGGGAATACCTGAATGCCAGGCTCGCAAAAGCAAGCATCTCAAAAATAATAATTGAGAGAACCCTGAAGCTTATAACCGTCACTGTCAATACCGCGCGCCCCGGAATTATTATCGGGAAAGGCGGACAGGAAGTCGACAAGCTGAAGGAGGAACTTAAGAAGATAACCAAGAAGGAAGTTCAGATTAATATTTTTGAGGTAAAGCGTCCTGAGCTTGATGCAAACATCGTCGGAAATAACATTGCAAGACAGGTTGAAGGCAAGATTTCTTACCGCCGCGCGATAAAGATGGCTATTGCCTCGACAATGCGTATGGGAGCAGAGGGAATTAAAGTCCTTATATCGGGCCGTCTTGGTGGAGCAGAAATGGCAAGAACCGAGACATACAAGGAGGGTCGTATTCCTCTTCATACTTTCCGCGCTGATATTGATTATGCTCTGGCTGAAGCACATACCAAAGTTGGTCTTATCGGTATTAAGGTGTGGATTTGTAATGGCGAGGTATTTGGCAAGAGAGACCTGAGTCCCAATATAGGAGCCAGGAATGCTAAAACAAAGAGCCTCAAGAGGAAAGGAAAAGAAAGAAGCAAATAATTGAGTTTATAATTTTTTAAGATATTATACAATGTTACAACCAAAAAGGACCAAATTCAGGAGAGCACAGAAGGGGAAAATGAAAGGCAATGCCCAGAGAGGCAACCAGCTGGCATTCGGGTCATTTGGTATCAAGGCACTTGAGCAGTGCTGGATCACCGGAAGGCAGATCGAAGCTGCTCGTCAGGCTGTTACCCGTCATATGAAGCGTGAAGGACAGCTCTGGATAAGGGTGTTTCCTGATAAACCGATAACCAAGAAGCCTGCAGAGGTTCGTATGGGTAAAGGAAAAGGAGCACCTGAAGGATTTGTTGTTCCTGTTACCCCTGGCAGAATTCTTCTCGAAGCTGAAGGAGTTCCCTATGAAGTAGCAAAGGAAGCTCTTCGCCTTGGAGCGCAGAAATTGCCGATAACCACAAAATTTGTAGTCAGACGCGATTACGTTGAGTAATAAAAATATCATATAAATGAAAACATCAGAAATAAAGGAATTAAGCACATCTGACCTTCTCGAACGTATCGACACCGAGAAAACAAATCTTGTCAGGATGAAGCTTAACCATGCAATCACACCTCTCGAAAACACTCAGAAGCTGAAAGAGGCAAAGTTCACGGTTGCACGTCTTCTCACGGAATTACGCGCAAGGGAATTGAAACAAAAATCTAAATAGCCGGAAATCATCAATGGAAAGGAATCTTAGAAAAGAACGTATAGGAGTGGTTGTCAGCAATAAAATGGACAAATCCATCGTAGTTGCCGTTAAAAGGAAATTTAAACATCCGATTTATGGCAAGTTCATAAACAAGACAAAGAAGCTGATGGCGCATGACGAAGAGAATACATGCAATATCGGCGATACAGTTCTCATATCGGAGACCAGGCCTCTGAGCAAAAATAAAACCTGGAGATTAGTTGAAATTATCGAAAGAGCTAAGTAATCATGATACAGCAGGAAACAAGGCTATCAGTAGCCGATAATTCAGGCGCCAAGGAAGTGTTGTGCATCAGGGTGCTCGGCGGAAGTAAAAAGAGATATGCTACCGTCGGAGATAAAATCGTTGTGAGCGTGAAATCAGCCCTTCCTTCAGGCGAAGCAAAAAAAGGAACAGTGAGCAAGGCTGTCGTTGTCAGAACAACCAAGGAGATCCGTCGCGCGGATGGTTCCTATATCAGGTTCGATGATAATGCTGTAGTTCTTCTCACTAACACTGATGAGGTTCGCGGAACACGTATTTTCGGCCCGGTCGCCAGGGAGCTCCGCGATAAATACATGAAGATTGTTTCACTGGCACCTGAAGTGTTATAATATTTTAATTACACAACGATGCAAAAGAAATTACATATAAAAAAGGGAGATACGGTTATTGTGATAACCGGCGAATCAAAAAGCCAGAAAGGGCGGGTTCTTGAAATTGACAGGGTAAAAAACAGAGCCCTTGTTGAAGGTCTTAACATGGTATCGAAGCATACTAAACCAAATGCCAAGGCTCCTCAGGGTGGAATAGTAAAGAAAGAAGCACCCATTAATCTTTCAAACCTGATGCTTGTTGATCCTGCATCCGGTAAACCGACCCGCATTGGCAGGAGACTTAATGATAATAATAAATTAGTTCGTTATTCTAAAAAATCAGGAGAGGAGATCAAGTAATGTACGCACCTGCACTTAAAACCAAGTATAGTGACGAGATAATTCCTGCATTGACAAAGGAATTCGGTTATAAAACCGTTATGCAGGTCCCCAGGCTTGAGAAGATCGTCCTCAACCAGGGTGTAGGACAGGCAATTGCTGATAAGAAACTGCTTGAATTCGGTGTCAAGGAAATGACAGACATAGCAGGTCAGAAGGCTGTTCTCACATATTCTTCTAAGGATATTTCCAATTTCAAGCTGAGACAACATATGCCTATCGGGATCATGGTAACCCTGAGAAAAGACAGGATGTATGAATTCCTTGAAAGGCTTATATCTGTTGCACTTCCTCGTATACGCGACTTCAAAGGCATTAATGCCAAACTTGATGGACGTGGGAATTACACAATGGGGATTACCGAACAGATCATCTTCCCCGAGATCGACCTCGACAAGATTGCAAAGATCATGGGTCTGCAGATAACATTTGTTACGACTGCGAAGACCGATGAGGAAGCACTTTCGCTGCTAAAGAACTTCGGATTACCATTTAAAACATCTAAAAACTGATAATATGGCTAAGGAATCAATGATTGCCCGCGAAGTTAAACGCGTAAAACTGGCCCAGAAATATGCTGAAAAAAGAGCCCAGCTGAAAGCCGCTGGCGATTATGTAGGATTAAGCCGCCTTCCGCGAAATTCAAACCCTAACAGACAGCACAACCGCTGCAAACTGACAGGACGCTCCAGGGGATATATGAGACAGTTCGGCGTAAGCAGAATAACTTTCAGGGAGATGGCCTCATTCGGACTTATCCCGGGTATAAAAAAAGCCAGCTGGTAATTAATAATTGAATATAAACTACATTAAATAATAAAAGATGACTGATCCAATTGCAGATTTACTGACCAGAATAAGAAACGCCATTTTGGCCGGTCATAAGGTTGTGGAGGCACCAGCATCCAATCTGAAGAAAGAGATTGCAAGAATACTTTATGAAAAAGGCTATATACTCAGCTATAAGGTTGTTGCCGGCGATGGTCCTCAGGGGACCCTTAAAATCGCCCTCAAATATAACCAGAAGAGCAAACAGCCTGCCATTAAGGAATTACAGCGTATTAGCCGCCCGGGTCTCAGGCATTATGCCGGAGCCGATGAACTTCCAAGGGTACTGAACGGTTTGGGTATTGCAATCATTTCAACCTCTAAGGGACTAATGACCGATAAGGAGGCGAAAAAAGAGAAAATTGGCGGTGAAGTATTGTGTTATGTTTACTAAAAGGAGGAAAACTTAATGTCACGAATAGGAAAATTACCTGTAACCCTGCCCAAAGGGGTCACTGTAACAATCAGCGACACCAATTTGGTAAGTGTGAAAGGACCTTTAGGGGAATTGCGGCAGGCAGTCGATAAGGACCTGAAGGTTGAGATTGAGGACAACCAGATCACCTTAACAAGACCTACAGAATCGAAGAATCATAAATCGCTTCATGGTCTTTACAGGGCTCTTATTGCCAATATGGTGACAGGCGTATCGCAGGGATACAAGAAAGAGCTTGAGCTTGTTGGAGTTGGTTATAGGGCGGAAGCCAAAGGGCAGCAGCTTGAAATGAGTCTTGGGTACTCGCACGATATTATATTGCAGCTCCCTGAAGAAGTTAAAATTGAAACTAAAACAGAGAGAAGAAGTAATCCGGTAATTACACTTACCAGTATCGATAAACAGCTTATAGGACATGTCGCTGCAAAGATCAGATCACTCCGTCCCCCTGAGCCTTACAAAGGAAAAGGTATCAAGTTTGTTGGAGAACAGCTCAGGAGAAAAGCCGGGAAATCTGCAAGTGTTTAGGTTTGAATATTAAAAAGGTAAAAGTTATAAAAGATGGCCTTAACTAAGTTGGAAAGAAGGACAAGGATCAAGATGAGGATCCGGAAAAAAATAAGCGGTACTGCAGATATACCCAGGCTTGCGGTTTATCGCAGCAATAAACAGATTTATGTCCAGGTTGTTGATGACCTGAATAAAATCACTCTTGTGTCGGCTTCATCAAAAGAAAAGGAAGTGGCTGCCAAAACAGGTATCAAGAAGATTGAACAAGCTAAGCTTGTCGGCAAGCTTCTAGCTTCTAAATGCAAGGAGAAAGGCATCGAGAAGGCAGTTTTTGACAGGAGCGGTTATAAATATCATGGCAGGGTTAAATCATTGGCTGATGCAGCACGCGAAGGCGGATTAAAATTCTAATTGATTATGGGAAACGGTATAAGAAAAGTAAAAACCAGCGACCTTGAATTAAAGGACAGGTTAGTTAGTATTCAGAGAGTTACCAAGGTTACAAAGGGTGGACGCACCTTCAGCTTCTCGGCAATTGTTGTTGTCGGAAATGAAGATGGAATCGTTGGCCATGGACTGGGTAAAGCCAGTGAAGTGACTACCGCAATTGCAAAAGGTATTGAAGATGCCAAGAAGAACCTGATTAAAGTACCTGTTATTAATGGTACGGTTCCTCACGAACAGGTTGCCAAGTTCGGCGGTGCAAAAGTATTTATCAAGCCTGCATCGGAAGGTACTGGGGTTAAGGCCGGTGGCGCTATGCGCGCTGTTCTTGAAAGTGTAGGCGTTAAAAATGTGCTTGCAAAATCGAAAGGTTCTTCAAACCCTCATAACCTGGTAAAGGCAACATTTGCAGCTTTGCTCGAAATGCGGGATCCTTTCTCGATTGCCGAACATAGAGGCATATCAATGGAAAAAGTATTTAACGGTTAGTAAAGGATATTACGATGGCAAAAGTTCGTATTACACAGGTAAAAAGCAAAAACGGGAGACCCGAAAGACAGAAGAGAACCCTTCTGGCACTCGGCATTCGTAAATTAAATCATAGTGTTGAACATGAGGCTACTCCCCAGATATTAGGTATGGTGGAAAAGGTCAGGCACCTGGTTAAAGTAGAAAATATTTAAGGTATAAACCATATTTATAGAAACAGAGTTATGGATTTAAGTAACTTAAAACCTGCAAAAGGATCGGTAAAAAGAGGCAAACGTCTTGGTCGCGGGCAAGGTTCCGGAAGAGGAGGTACATCGACGAGAGGGCATAAAGGCGCTAAATCCAGATCAGGTTATAGCAAAAAAATAGGATTTGAAGGAGGCCAGATGCCCCTTCAGAGACGTGTTCCGAAATACGGGTTTAAGAATGTTAACCGCAAGGAGTATAAAGGAATAAACCTTAGTGTGCTGCAGAACCTTGCTGAAAAGAACAATCTTGACAAAATTGATATGCAGGTTCTTGTTTCAGCAGGAATGGTCTCGAAAAATGCACTAGTAAAAATACTCGGGAAAGGTACTCTTGAAAGGAAACTTGAAGTTCATGCCCACGCATACAGCAAAACAGCTGCAGCTGCCATTGAAGCAAAAAACGGAACCGTCGTAATACTGTAATTTCATGAGACTGATCCAGACTATAAAAAACATTTTCAAGATTGAAGATCTCAGGGCCAGATTGCTCTATACCCTGGGAGTCATTCTTCTTTACAGGTTTGGCAAATATGTAACGCTTCCGGGGGTCGATCCCTCGCAGCTTCTAAACCTGAGAAACCAGACCTCATCAGGTATTATGGGTCTTCTTGATATGTTTTCCGGAGGTGCTTTCTCCCAGGCATCAGTATTCGCACTTGGGATCATGCCCTATATCTCAGCTTCAATTGTAATCCAGCTTCTCGGCATCGTTTTTCCATATTACCAGAAACTTCAGAAAGAAGGCGAAAGCGGCAGAAGGAAAATGAATCAGCATACAAGGTATCTTACTGTGCTTGTTCTTATTCTCCAGGCACCCACATACCTTATTAACCTGCACCGTACACTGGACCCTTCAGCATTTGTTCTTTCAGGACCTTTCTTCCAGATATCCTCCGTGGTCATTCTTACAGCGGGGACAATATTTGTTATGTGGCTGGGAGAAAAAATCACTGATAAAGGTATTGGGAACGGTATATCGCTTATTATTATGATCGGTATCGTGGCCCGTATGCCAGCTAACTTCATTTTTGAAGCCGGAGCAAGATGGAAAGGTGCAGGAGGCCCTATTGCCCTTATCGTTGAGATTGTTCTATGGTTCGTAGTTATACTCGGAACAGTTATGCTCGTTCAGGGCACACGCCGGGTTCCTGTTCAGTATGCAAGGAGGATTGTGGGCAATAAACAGTACGGAGGAGTTCGTCAGTATATACCACTGAAGGTAAACGCCGCAGGTGTTATGCCTATCATATTTGCTCAGGCAATAATGATGCTGCCGACAATTATAGCAGGGTATGCAAAATCAACCTCGGCATTAGTAATTGCCTTCCAAAATATGTACGGATTCTGGTACAATGTTGTTACCGGACTCCTGATCATTCTCTTTACCTACTTCTACACAGCCATTACCATTAATCCGGTTCAGATGGCTGAGGATATGAAGAAAAACGGAGGGTTTATCCCGGGGATCAAGCCGGGAAGGAAAACCGTGGAGTTCTTTGATAATATAATGTCAAGGATCACTCTGCCTGGTTCAATTTTTCTTGCAATTATCGCGATCCTGCCCTCACTTGCTGTTAAAGCCGGGATTACATCGCAGTTTGCACAATTTTTCGGTGGAACGACCATCCTGATCCTTGTTGGAGTTGTCCTTGACACACTCCAGCAGATCGAGAGTCACCTGTTAATGCGTCATTACGATGGCCTTATGAAAACGGGCCGGGTTAAGGGCAGATCAGGTGCTGTTACATCGATTTAAATAAGTTTAACGTTCTTTGATGTTGTATTTAAAGACTGAGGAAGAGGTAGGGTTGTTAAAAGAGAGCAACATGCTGGTGTCGAAAACACTTGCTGAAATTGCCAGACATATCAAACCCGGGGTCACCACTCTTTATCTCGATAGTATTGCCGAAACATTTATTCGTGATCATTCTGCGATTCCGGCATTCAAGGGATATGGTGGATTTCCCAATACCCTCTGTACCTCTGTCAATGATGAAGTGGTACATGGTATCCCGTCGGATTACTTCCTGAAGGAAGGAGATATTATCTCTGTTGACTGTGGAGTTATACTTAATGGCTGGGTAGGCGACAGCGCTTACACATTTGCAGTAGGAGAGGTAACTGAAGAAGTTAAGAGACTGATGGACTTCACAAGGGCATCGCTCGAGGAGGGTGTAAAAGCTGCTGTTGCAGGAAACAGGGTTGGAGACATATCTTCAGCAGTACAGGAGAAAGCAGAAAGCGGTGGATATTCAGTAGTCAGGGAACTGGTTGGTCATGGACTCGGGAAAAAAATGCATGAATCCCCTGAAGTTCCTAATTACGGGAAAAAGGGATCAGGGCCAAAAATGGAAAAAGGGCTGGTAATATGCATCGAACCGATGATAAACCTTGGGAAGAAAGAGACTATCCAGATGCCTGACGGATGGACCATTAAGACCGCTGACGGAAAACCTTCGGCGCATTTTGAGTATGCCGTTGCGGTTAATAAGGGAAAAGCAGACGTATTGACGACATTTAAATTTATTGAAGAAGTTTTAAATAAAATGTAATCGTATGGCTAAACAACCATCAATTGAGCAGGACGGTACTATCATTGAAGCCCTTTCTAATGCAATGTTCAGGGTAGAGCTCGAAAATGGGCACGTTATCACTGCACATATCTCGGGCAAGATGAGAATGCACTATATCAAGATCCTGCCAGGCGACAAGGTAAAAGTGGAAATGTCGCCCTACGATCTTACAAAAGGAAGAATAACATTCAGGTATAAATAGAAATATTAAGGTAATGAAAGTAAGAGCATCTGTAAAAAAACGCAGCGCCGACTGTAAAATAGTCAAAAGAAAAGGACGCATTTATGTGATTAACAAGAAAAATCCCAAGTTCAAACAGAGACAGGGATAATTTTAATTAATTTTGCAACTCAATTTAAGAAAAGTTATATATGGCACGTATTGTTGGTGTAGATTTACCAAGACATAAAAGAGGCGAAGTAGGCCTTACCTATATTTACGGGGTGGGCAGAAGCACAGCTCAGAAAGTTCTCGACGAAGCCGGCGTTGACAGAAATGCAAAGGTTGAAGAGTGGACTGATGATCAGATAAATACCATCCGCCGGATTCTTAATGATAATTTTAAGCTTGAAGGTGAACTCCGTTCAGAGACCCAGCTTAACATCAAAAGGCTTATGGATATAGGCTGCTACCGTGGCGTCCGTCACAGAATCGGTCTTCCGGTCAGGGGACAGAGTACGAAGAATAATGCCAGGACGCGTAAGGGCAGAAAGAAAACCGTTGCAAACAAGAAAAAAGCTACTAAATAAATAGATTATGGCAAAGAAGACTGGAGCATTAAAGAAGAGGGTTGTAAAAGTTGAACCATCAGGCCAGGCACATGTTCATTCATCATTCAATAATATTATTATTACCCTGACAAACAATTCAGGTCAGGTTATTTCATGGGCATCTGCAGGCAAGATGGGTTTTAAAGGTTCCAAGAAAAATACTCCGTATGCTGCACAGATGGCATCTGAAGAGTGTGGGAAAGTGGCTTATGAACTTGGACTGAGGAAAGTTAAGGTATTCGTAAAAGGACCCGGTTCAGGACGTGAATCAGCTATCAGGGCAATTTCTAATTCAGGTATCGAGGTTACAGAAATTATTGACGTTACCCCTATGCCTCACAATGGCTGCCGCGCTCCCGGAAGAAGAAGAGTATAATTAAATATTAAAATTAAGTCTGAAATAAAATAATAGAACAATGGCAAGATATACCGGCCCAAAAACAAGAGTCGCAAGAAAATTCGGAGAACCTATATTCGGACCAGATAAACACCTGGAAAGAAAGAATTTTCCTCCCGGACAGCATGGGATGAACAAGAAGAGAAAGAAAACATCGGAATATGGTGTTCAGCTCAGGGAAAAACAGAAGGCTAAATATACCTATGGGATCCTTGAACGCCAGTTCCGTAATACATTTGAGAAAGCTTCAAGATCAAAAGGAGTCACAGGTGAAGTGCTTCTTCAGTTTCTTGAATCACGGCTCGATAATACGGTATACCGATTTGGAGTATCTCCGACAAGAGCTGGTGCACGTCAGCTAGTCTCTCACCGTCATATCACTGTCAATGGCGAAGTGGTAAACATACCGTCATTCCAGCTTAAACCCGGTGACATTATTGGTATCAGGGAAAAATCAAAATCCCTCGAAGCAATCGTCGATTCACTCACTACAAGAAAGACCTCAAAGCTTCCATGGCTGGAGTGGGACGATGCCCAGATGGCAGGCAAGTTCATGAATCTTCCCGACCGAACCGATATTCCTGAAAATATTAAGGAACAACTTATTGTAGAATTGTATTCAAAATAATAATCTAAGATAAACTCTATGGCCATTTTATCATTCCAAAAGCCCGACAAAGTCATAATGCTGGAAGCGGATAACAAACTCGGAAAATTCGAGTTTCGTCCGCTTGAGCCTGGCTATGGCATTACTGTTGGCAATGCCCTGAGAAGAATTCTTCTCTCCTCGCTCGAAGGTTTTGCTATAACAACTGTAAAGATCGATGGAGTGGACCATGAGTTCTCCACCATTACAGGCGTTATTGAAGATGTAACCGAGATTATCCTTAACCTGAAACAGATCCGTTTCAAGAGAACAGTTGACGAAGTGGATCATGAAAAGATTACGGTTAAGATACATAATAAGGAAGTCTTTAAGGCAGGAGACCTTAACAATGCTCTCAGCAGCTTTGAAGTGCTTAACCCGGAACTGGTTATATTCAGGATGGAATCTGACGTGAAAATCCAGGTTGAACTGACAATCAGCAAGGGTCGTGGTTATGTTCCTGCTGAAGAAAATGAACCGGCCGACAGCGAATTCGGACTCATTGCAATCGATTCTATCTTCACACCGGTAATGAATGTGAAATATACAGTTGAGAACTATCGCGTTGAGCAGAAAACAGACTATGAAAAGCTTCTTTTTGAGATCGAGACAGATGGATCAATACATCCGAAGGAGGCTCTTAAGGAAGCGGCTAAAATATTGATCTATCACTTCATGCTCTTCTCCGATGAAAAGATCACCCTCGACTCGGATGACAAAATGGCTAACGAGGAGTTTGATGAAGAAGTTCTTCATATGAGACAACTTCTTAAAACCAAGCTGGTCGACCTCGACTTGTCAGTCAGGGCACTTAACTGCCTCAAGGCTGCTGAAGTTGAAACACTTGGAGACCTTGTTAAATTCAATAAGAATGACCTCCTGAAATTCAGGAATTTCGGAAAGAAATCACTTACTGAACTTGATGAACTGCTTGAATCAATGAGCCTCTCATTTGGCATGGATGTGAGCAAGTATAAGTTAGAGAAAGATTAATTTGATAATTGTTTGAGGATTGAGAAATGCGACATTCTAAAGTTATTAACCATTTAGGCAGAACGAGTTCACACAGGAAGTCGATGCTTGCAAATATGGCTTCATCGCTTATCCTTCATAAGAGGATTACTACCACTACAGCTAAAGCCAAGGCGCTGAAGTCTTATGTTGAACCGCTAATTACAAAATCGAAGGAAGATTCGACACACTCGAGGAGAATGGTCTTCAGTTACCTGAAGGATAAAGAAGCTGTTTCTGAATTATTCAGGGAGGTATCGGTAAAAATAGCTGAAAGGCCAGGGGGCTATACAAGAATATTGAAAACAGGGAACAGAATAGGCGATAATGCTGATATGTGTATCCTTGAACTGGTTGATTTTAATCAGGCAATGATAAGTGGAGGCGAGGGAGCCAAGACCAAGAGCACCAGGAGAAGGAGAGCTACCAAAAAGAAAAGTGAAGGAGAAGCTCTGGAAAAACCCGTAAAGGGAGCCGCAGCAAAAGCTGAAAAACCTGTTAAGGAAACTAAAAGCGAAGCTGAAACACCTGCTGCTGAAGAAGAAAAGTAAGAAAGAGGAATAATCAGAACTTTAAGGGATAAGTCATTATGAACATTATCCCTTTTTTTGTATATTGCAATATTGTTTAATAAAAATTTAAATACCAATGGGTCAAATAGTTAGTATACATGCAAGAGAGATTCTCGATTCCCGTGGCAATCCGACAATTGAAGTTGAGGTAACGACTGGAAGCGGTTATTTTGGCCGGGCAGCAGTTCCATCCGGAGCATCAACAGGTGAAAATGAAGCTCTGGAACTAAGAGATGGTGATAAAAACCGCTACCATGGTAAAGGAGTCCTCAAGGCTGTTCATAATGTTAATAATGTTATTTCCGAGGAGCTGATCGGTATGGATGTAACTGACCAGGCCGGCATTGACAAGAAGATGATCGAACTCGATGGAACAAAAATAAAAAGCAACCTTGGCGCAAATGCTATCCTTGGTGTTTCACTGGCTTGCGCCAAAGCAGCCGCAACGCTTCACGGACTGCCTCTTTTCAGATATATAGGCGGAGTAAATGCAGTAACCCTTCCTGTACCTATGATGAATATTATCAATGGCGGATCACACTCAGATGCCCCAATTGCATTCCAGGAATTTATGATCAGGCCTGTCGGGGCACCTTCGTTCAGCGAAGGTTTACGAATGGGATCAGAAGTATTCCATTCATTGAAAAAAGTTCTTAAAGAGCGCGGCTTGAGCACTGCCGTTGGTGATGAGGGAGGTTTTGCGCCCAGTCTGAGCGGGACAGAAGACGCTCTTGAAACAATCATTAAGGCAATCTCTGCTGCAGGTTATAAACCGGGTACCGATGTTACGATAGCTCTCGACCCTGCTGCATCAGAATTCTATATAGATGGAATGTACAATTATTCCAAATTCGAAGGCCCGAAAGGAGCCAGAAGGACTTCCAAGGAACAAGTTGATTTTATCGAACAGCTTGTTAAAAAATATCCCATTGACTCAGTTGAGGATGGAATGGCAGAAGGTGACTGGGACGGATGGAAGATGCTTACTGACAGGATTGGTAAGAAATGCCAGATTGTTGGTGACGATGTGTTCGTTACAAATGTTGATTACCTGAAAAAGGGCATCGAGATGGGATGCGCAAACTCAATTCTAATCAAAGTCAACCAGATAGGAACCCTTACAGAAACCCTCAATTGTATTGAGATGGCACATCGTGCAGGCTATACTACGGTTACTTCTCACCGTTCAGGCGAAACCGAAGACTCAACAATTGCCGATATTGCTGTTGCAACCAATTCGGGTCAGATAAAAACCGGATCATGCAGCCGTACCGACAGGATGGCCAAGTACAACCAACTGCTCAGGATAGAAGAAATACTCGGCCATTTGGCAGTATACGGCTTCAAGAAGTAACCCCCCATCCCCCCTGATGGGGGGCTAATTTTGGTTAAGCTCAAGAGATCTTTTATTATTGGGATTTAGCTCCCCTTTAGGGGAGATGGTTCGCCAAACGGCGGACCAGAGGGGTCTTTCGTCGTTATTAACAATTGTTCATAACTTCTGTTTATATCACGTTTACAAGAAGGAATACCTTTTTATTGTTTTTCGGTATTCTTAGTATACATTTGATATATCGGGTGAGCGATAAAAGATTGCTCGAAAGATGTGGAATCGGAAAAGGTTACTTAAATGAAACAAAATCCGGTTCGTTCAGACCCTCGGGTCTGCATGTCAAGAGAGCCGGAGCCTGAACGAAAGTAGATGGTCCTAGACCAGAAACCAGGTGTTCAGTAAGATCGACGAAAACCGGAAACGTTCTTTCAGAGATTGAGTCACAGGGCCCCGGGAAATGAAGGACTTCGGTCTGGACTGAACCGGAACTGGTGTCAGATCCTTCGGGAAATGCACACTGGAGCCTGAAAGACACTTCGTCCTGGAAAGACCTGCCGCAAGGCGGGGAAAAAAGGACAGCCGGAAGGTTATACCGTAACAAGTAAAACCGGAAGGCCATGGGTTGCGGAAGCAGGTCTAGTATTTGCAGAAACAGCCAGTCAGAATAACAGTAATCCGACGCTGCATGCGGCTTCGGCAGCAAGCGGTGGATGGGAACTACTCCTAGTGAATAGTTCCCATTATTGTTTTAGATAGTCCCCTTTTTTACCACTTTCCTTTATTGGTTCCGCCTTATTGAATATCTTTGACATTCAACCTGAAGATCAATGGCCTATAATGGACTGCTGGATTTCGTTGATGTTCTAAGAGAAGAGGGAGAACTTCATTCTGTCAAATCTTTTACTGACCCGGTACTTGAGATAACCGAAATAACCGACCGGGTAGCTAAAGCCGGCGGAAAAGCCCTGCTTTTTGAAAACAACGGGACTAAATTTCCTCTGCTGATAAATGCTTTTGGATCACTGAAGAGAATGTCAATGGCAATAAGCAGAAAAAGCCTTGATGAACCCGGATATGATGTTGTATCACTGTTTGATCATCTGACATCTGGCAGAGGTAACATTTTTAATAAGCTCTCCTCTCTGCCTGAATTGATCAGAATATCAGGGTTTTTGCCATCCCGCATCCGGCGAAAAGGAAAATGTCAGCAGGTCATCATCAAAGACCCTGACCTTTCCATCCTGCCGATACTCAAATGCTGGCCTTATGATGGAGGAAGGTTCATAACACTTCCGATGGTTCATACAGTTCATCCTGTAACCGGCCGAACAAATGTCGGCATGTACAGGATGCAGGTTCTCGACAACAAAACGACAGCCATGCACTGGCAGCGTCATAAGACAGGGGCAAATCACTTTGAGGAATGGAAAAAATCAGGAAGGAGGATGCCAGTCACTGTCACACTTGGTGGCGACCCGGTGTATACCTATGCCGCAACTGCTCCGCTGCCTGAAAACATTGATGAATATATCCTTGCCGGTTTCCTGAGAAAGAAAAAAGTTAAGCTTGTCAAATGTATCACCAACAGCCTTTACGTTCCATGTGATGCTGATATTGTGCTCGAAGGATTTGTGGATCCGTTAGAGGAAATGGTATGGGAAGGACCATTTGGAGATCATACAGGGTTTTATTCACTGGCTGACTGGTACCCGAAATTTCATATCACTTGTATTTCCCATGCACAGAAAGCCGTCTATCCGGCAACTATCGTCGGGATACCACCTATGGAGGATGCCTGGCTGACCAAGGCTACAGAAAAAATATTTTTTGCTCCTCTTAAGCTCGCCTTACAGCCAGAAATTGAAGACTTTCATATGCCTGATGCAGGTACCGCCCATAACCTGGTAGTTGTGAAAATACACAAGAGTTACCCGGGGCAGGGAAGGAAGGTCATTAATTCTTTATTTGGTGCCGGGCAGATGATGTTCACAAAATACCTGGCAGTGGTAAGCGGTGAAGTTGACATCAGGAATTACAGGGAGCTGATACTTCATATTCTTAAAAATACAGATTTTCAGTCGGACCTGTTCTTTTCTTCCGGTCCGCTTGATGTGCTCGATCATTCTTCTGACAGTTTCTCGTATGGTGGTAAGCTTGGTATTGACGGAACTGTAAAAATGGCAGAGGAGTCTCCCTCTCAGAACCAGAAATCAAATGGCAAGGTTTTACCTCCGGAAAGAGGAATGGATATTGAGGTTAAAACCCTTTCAGATGCAGGGATTAAATTTAGCCGTGTGAGCGGAGTACCTGTTATTGTTGCCGGTGTTGACCAGGCAAGTGATCCTGATTCAATCGTGAATCTTAAAAAATGCCTTGCTGAAGCTGAACATGAGAAAGCGCAGGGTTTGATATTGGCAGTCGATCATAATGTATTGCTGGAAGATATGACCATGGTTGCATGGCAGGTTCTCGGCAACACTGACCCCGGAAGAGATATCGGGTTATTGACGGGAGGGAAGCTGTTTATCGATGGAACACTTAAAGTATTCAGCAGGTTACCATTTCCAAGGAAATGGCCTAATGTTGTTTGCTCCTCAGTTGATACAATTAATAAAATAGACGCGGAATGGGATTCTCTTGGGCTTGGTCCCTTCATTCCCTCTCCATCACTTAAAAATTCCAGGCTTAATTATAGTGACTGCGACGAGGTGACCAAAAAGTGCCCCTGAACCATTTTCGGATTGCAGTAAATACCATACCGATTTTTAGGCTATTTTTGCACTATCGGATGAGTGTATTGTGCTTTTCATATAATTTTCTGATGATGTTGATTTCTGTCACACGACTAATGGCAGGGATGCAGCAAGAAATGAGGTTCAGCACGGCTTCACCTTACCGCTATATACTTTACAGCACGCTTTTGATTGCCCTGGTATATCTTATTGTAAAGTCACAGACGAAAAACCTGGTTAAAATAAGAAAGCTTCTTGATAAAAAAGAACATGATCTTGAGCAGATTGAAAAACAAAAATCGGAATTGGAGATAAGGGAGCGTAACATCACCGACAGCCTCAATTATGCACAGAGAATACAGGAAGCACTTCTTCCGTCGGAAGAATATTTCCGCAGGTACTTCAGGGATTCATTTATTTTTTTCAAGCCAAAGGATATAGTCAGCGGAGATTTTTACTGGATAGGAGAGAAGGGCGGAAAGATCTTTATTGTCGCGGCGGACTGCACAGGGCATGGTGTTCCTGGTGCGCTGATGTCGATGATTGGCCTTGAGATAATCGAGAAAACCATTAATGAAGATAACATTGATATCCCGGCAGCCATCCTGGCAATTCTGAACAAGGGTCTTGAGAAAACATTCAGCAGGGAAAAGAATATCGGGACAATAATAAGGGACGGGATGGATATAGGACTCTGTTTGATCGACAGGAACAAAAAGAAGATAGAATATGCAGGAGCCTTCTTTCCCCTTTATCTTATGCGGGATAATTCGCTTATTGAAATAAAGGGTGACAAGCTTATTATAGGCATGAATCCATCAGGCGCGCCATATACAAATCATGAATTGGAACTGTTGGATGATGATATATTATATCTGTTCTCCGACGGCTATGTCGACCAGTTCGGAGGTTCTGAAAATAAAAAGTTCATGTACAGGCGCTTCAGGTATCTCCTCACTACTATTCACCACTTCCCTGTCAATGACCAGAAATCAGTTCTCGACGAGAACATCAGGACCTGGATGGGAAACACTCCCCAACTTGATGATATGATGGTTATTGGGTTTAAGCCGCTATCTGGAAAAGGCTAAATGATTTTTTTGATTTTATCAATTAGTGCTGAGGGCTGGAAGGGCTTGCTGATATAATCATCTATACCTGCTGAAATGCATTTCTCTTTGTCACCAAGCATTGCATTGGCAGTAATTGCAATGATCGGAATATGCGTGTTGGTACTGGCTTCAAGGGCGCGGATCTTCTCAGCTGCGACAAGACCGCTCATTATGGGCATCTGGATATCCATCAGTATAAGATCGTAACTGGCAGTACCGAATTTATCAAGAGCCTCCTTGCCGTTTGAAGCTGTATCAATAGTGGCAACAAGCGGTTTTAGTGTAAGGTGTGTGATCTTCTGGTTAATCAGGTTATCCTCGACAAGAAGTATTTTAATGTCTTTCAGCTCTTTATGGGTTTTATCCTTTTGGATAAGCGCTTCAATCATTGGCGAAGCAAGATGTTGTTTTGGTTCATGAACAACATTGGTAAATGGGAGGCTTATATTCAGAACTGTAGAATATAAGCCTGATTCCTGGCTAAAGGTTCCCTTGCCAGCTGATATTAACCGGCCGGCTAGACTATGACCAGGATCCTTCACATCAATGAGGGTGATATCCCTGTCAGTTTGTATCCTTAATCCGACGATACTCTCGGAATCGGTAACCTTCTCCTTTTTAAGGTTTATTGTAACCTTGGTAGCCCTTTCAGAGAATTGGTTTTCGATAGTGTTAAATATATCAAGGAAGATCTGCTTCAGAACAATCGGGTCCCCAAAGCAATCAAAATCAGCAAATTCCTTCTTGTTAAGAATAAAATCAATATTGGATTTATCCTTCAGGTTGAATAGCTCTATAGTATTCTGGATAGTGGAGAGGAGGTTGAACCTGATCTTTTTTCGCGACTCAGGGCTCAGGTTTCCGGCCGACTGCATTGTTAATTCATTAACAGTAGTGACCATATTGTTTGTTGAAGCGACAAAGGTCTCAAGAAGCTCTTTTTGTTTCTTCTGAAGCCCTGACTCCATCAGCATGTCGGTAATAATCACAAGGTTGTTCAGTGGCTCCCTGATTTTGTGAGAGAAATCGGTTATCACATCATCCTTCTTTTCACTTGAAGATGCTGCATCATTAAGGGAAGCTCTTACATTATTGAACAGGGAGATGGTTTTTCTCAGAACTAAAATTCCTGCACAGGCGGATACAATAATTGTGATTCCTGCGAATAGCTTTAAATCGGTCATCAAAAAAATGAGCGCTATTATAAGTGCAGAAATGGCAACGTAAGAAAAACGAACAAGCTTTCTGAGGTCGTCTTCAATACCCGCCCCTGAATGCTGATTAAAACTGTTTTCAATATTGTTTCCCGACTCTTTAACCATAATTCTGATTTTGTATTATGTAAAAGTAAGTAAAATATGATGTAAATATACGTCAACCTATTTTAACACACTTTCATCTAATTCGTTAAATTTGCCCTTACGGTACGATATTTGAACGGGAAAGGTAAATAGTTATTATTATGAAGAGGTTTTTCAGGATATCTGTCCTAAATGCATTGATCATTCTCTTTTGTCCATTTACAGAGGTAATGGGACAGTCACATGATGGAATGGTAAAATATACGCCGGATTTCCGGTTTAAAGACGGAATCTACATCAATTTCGACCAGGTCAAGGCAAACAGCCCAATACCAAAGGCAAAACTGCTGACCTCCACAGACTATAACGACAAAGAGTTTTTTAATAATATCCTTAAGTCGGATAAAATCTACTATTATGATGCCATGGGGGTCAGGCAGCAGATTGCAAAAAACACTATCTGGGGGTATGCCAGGAACGGAGTACTCTATGTACAGATTCAGGAGAATTTTAACAGGATAACCTTCATTGGCAATATATGTCATTTTGTGGCAGATGTAACAACCCTCGATTCACGTTATTCCTCACCTTACGGATATGGTGGATATTATGATCCCTATTATTCTCCATATAGTTATAGCAACTATTATAATCCCTATGGTTCATATTATTCACCATATGGCAGAAATAATGCAACCCGCAATGAGTTAAAACAGTACCTGATTGACTTTGAAAGCGGTAAAATCCTGGAATTCGATATGGAAAGTACTGAACTTCTGTTGATGAAGGATAATAAGCTTTATGAGGAATACATTCAGCTTCCAAGGAAAAAGAAGAAGGAATTAATGTTCGTGTATATTCGTAAATTTAACGAAGAGAATCCTTTATATATTCCTGTAAATCAACAATAAATATGAAAAAATCAATTTCTCTGGTATCTGCCTTGCTGTTCACTCTTTTGCTTTCAGGGCAGGCACCCTTCCCGAGCAGGGACGAGATAAAACAATTTACAGCATCAAAAACCTGTGTAGTCATGGAGGATGATACTTTCTCATCTTTCAATTCTTATATGAAGGATGCCATGAAGGAATACTGGAAAGTCACGCCTTATGAATTCATTACCGCAAAGGAGTTTAATGTTAGGAGGCTCAAGCCATCCTGGTCATTCATTGTGTTGACCGAAACGAATTATGATAAGGATAAATCCAACTCACTTTTCAATTTTATAAACCTTCTCCAGGGCAAGGATGTGGATAAACTCGGAGAGATGCCGGAAATTTGCGCTGTTCCGCTATCATATGCAGGTGAAAACGATCTTGAATACGGATATAAACTTGGGGCTATCCTGGAATTCATGCAGAAGCACGCCCAGCTGATAATGGAAGATCCTTCCAAAACGGGGAGGAAATACCTTAAGTACTACAATGAAAACATTCCAGAGGTAATGAAAAAGACCATTCTTGTAAAACAGGAGGACCTTTCACCAGAGATAGCAAATATGGAAAGGATAAAAGCAATCTATTCAAACAAGATTGAGATTGTTCCTGAAGATGAAATTGTGAAAGCTATAGAAAATAAAACATCTGGCGTTGTAATATTGCATAAGGTAGGACCAACAGGCGAGAAACAGGATGCAGGATATTGCTTTAAAATGCTGATCGGCACCGATGATGCAAATATGTACTATTATAATATGCATACTATTGACAAGAATAATCCAAACGGATTTTTGCCTTCAGATCTTAAACGTCTTGCAAGGTTTGAATGATGCAACATTTTCAGGAAATCATAGTCTTTTGAATAAATTAGCTATCATGGAAGAGGTCAGACAATTATCAGAATCAGAAAGAAACTGGGCTATGCTATGCCATTTATCAGCATTCGCTAGCTTCTTTTTCCCGTTTGGTGGCATTATTGGTCCGCTAATCTGCTGGCTGTCACGCAAAGATGAATCTGCATGGGTCGATGAGAACGGCAAAGCTGCTATGAACTTCAACCTTTCAATCCTGCTTTATAGTGTCCTGTGTATTCCTCTCTGTTTTATCCTGATAGGATTTGTAATTATAGGCTTTCTTGTAACACTGAAAATAGTCTGTATCATTATTGCCAGTGTCAAAGGTTCAAAAGGCGAAAAGTTCAAATATCCGCTGGCAATACCTTTTATACAATAGAGATAACCCCCCATCCCCCCTAAAGGGTGGCTAACCAAGCCCATATCTAATTCTGTCAACAGTATCAGGCCCCCTTCAGGGGGCAGTCCCGCTTTAGCGGGACGGGGGTATTTTAAACTTTAGCTCCCCTTAAACTTTTAATCCTGGGAATTCTGATTTTTCAGGATTTTTTTTTATCTTTCTATTTCATTTAAAACCATTTGCCATGGCATCACATGTTAAGAATAAGAAGATCAAAGTTGAGACATTTAAGAAGAAAGATCTTTATCACGATGTAAATCCTGAGAAAAAGGAAAAACTAGGACGGAAAAAGTTTGAAAAGCTTCTTATGAAACAGGAGATTGAACTTGTAAAGCTCCAGGAATGGGTTAAGGCAAATAAGCTGAAGGTAGTCGTTGTCTTTGAAGGAAGAGATGCAGCCGGCAAAGGTGGTGTGATCAAAACAATTTCAGGGTGTCTGAATCCGAGAATCTGCCGTATCGTTGCATTGGGCATTCCTACAGAAAAGGAAAAATCACAATGGTATTTCCAGAGGTACGCCTCTAACCTTCCTGCAGGTGGTGAAATAGTTCTTTTTGACAGGAGCTGGTATAACCGTGCAGGAGTTGAGAAGGTTATGGGATATTGTTCAAACGATGAGTATGAAGAGTTTCTCAGGTCGTGCCCTGAATTTGAGAGAATGCTTATAAGGTCCGGAATCATTCTTGTCAAATACTGGTTTTCTGTCAGTGACCATGAACAGGAGAAGAGGTTCCAGGACAGGATCCAGGATCCTACAAAAAGGTGGAAAATAAGTCCGATGGATGTAGAATCACGCGATAAATGGGTCGAATACTCCATGGCCAAGGACAAAATGTTTTCATTTACCGATACCAAACAGTCACCATGGTATGTGATTCATGCCGATGACAAGAAAAGAGCAAGGCTTAATGTGATTGATCATCTTCTTTCACTTATTCCTTATGAAGATCTTACACCAAAGCCATTTAAGCTTCCGCCGCTGAAACACGATATGGCATATGTAAGGCCGCCGCTTACAGACCAGACGTTTGTTCCTGAGAAGTACTGAGGAAGGTTGTAGAGGCTATAGAGGCTTTAAAGCTGTATGAGCTCTAATGAATATTGCCATTAAAGCCTTTATAGCTTTTTTTTATACTTTTGTCTTTTATCTTTTATCCTATGTCTTCCAAGCCTTCCATACCAAAAGGGACTCGTGACTTTTCGACAGATGAGATGCTGAAAAGGGAGTTTATCTTTGATACCATAAAAGGAGTCTTTAAACTGTATGGTTATCAACCTATTGAGACTCCTGCAATGGAAAACCTGTCGACTCTTCTTGGCAAATATGGAGATGAGGGGGACAAGTTGCTGTTCAGGATCCTTAACTCCGGAGACTTTCTCTCTGGTATCACCGATGGGGATATAATGAAGATCGATGCATCCAGGCTATCATCCCGGATTTGTGAGAAGGGATTGAGATATGATCTTACCGTTCCGTTTGCCCGTTACGTAGTCCAGCATCGTGATGAGATTATATTCCCTTTCAAAAGGTACCAGATACAACCTGTATGGCGGGCCGATCGTCCTCAGAAAGGGAGGTATCGCGAATTTTACCAGTGTGATGTCGATGTTATAGGAAGCGATTCATTATTAAATGAATATGAGCTTGTCAGGATCATCGATGATGTTTTTGCACGACTTGGAATCGCTATTGTAATCAAGCTTAACAACAGGAAAGTGTTATCAGGGATTGCTGAATATATTGGTGAAGGAGGGAAGATAACTGATATTACTGTTTCCATTGATAAGCTCGACAAGATTGGACTTGATGAAGTAAACAATGAGTTAAAGGAGAAGGGTATTTCTCAGGCCGCGATTGAAAAGCTTCAACCTGTTCTTACATTGAAAGGCAGCCGGGAAGAGAAACTTTCTGACCTTGAAAGAATCCTTTCAAATTCTGAAAGAGGGATGAAGGGAGTAGCAGAGATGAGGAGGCTCTTTTCATATATTGAACAGGATGAACTGAAGGGAACAGTTGAACTTGACCTTACCCTGGCCCGGGGACTAAACTATTATACCGGGGCCATTATTGAGGTTAAATCGGTCGGGGTAGCAATGGGAAGCATCTGTGGGGGAGGCCGTTATGATAACCTTACCAGGGTATTCGGAATGGAAGGTGTTTCAGGGGTTGGCATTTCATTTGGTGCCGACAGGATATTTGATGTAATGAATCAGCTTGACCTTTTTGGAAACATAAAATCATCTTCTACAGATGTACTGATTCTTAATTTCGGGGAAGAAGAAGTGAAGTTCGGCCTTAAGATTCTTAAGGAGCTTCGTACTTTTGGTGTTATGGCCGAATTATATCCTGACCAGGTTAAGCTTAAGAAACAGATGTCTTATGCTGATTCAAGGAAGATACCATATATTATTATAGCCGGTGAAGAGGAAATCAGGAACAGGGAGATCACGATCAAGGTCATGTCTTCCGGTGAGCAGAGAAAAATATTATTGAAGGATCTTAAATCATTTGCCAAATCAGAACTGAAACCAGGGATCTGATATTTTCGGTTTTCAGTCTGAAGCTACTTCTGCATCAGTTTGCCTCTTACCTGTTGCCTTCTATCCTGTAATTCATTCAGCAGCTGTATTCTGTATTGATTTTCGGCCTGGTAAACTCTGATTACTTTTCTGGGTGGTAAAACCTCCTGCAATTTTTTGTGGAATGTTACTGCAAGTGCGGATTCCTGGACAAGAACGGCACAATATTTATTGCCAAGTTCGGTTACCTGGTTATCACTCATGGTGGATTCTCCCTGGTTGAAAAGCCTCATGAGAGAAACTTTTTCAATCTGAAGCTGATTCTTCTGGTTCTGGAAATCGTTATAAACGGGCCAGAATCTTTCAGCCTCCTGGGAAGTAAGATCCAGTTTCTTTGTGAAAAATGCTATTTTATAAGCATTTAACTTTTCAATATTAGGGTTTTGTGCAGAAACCCGGCAGAATGGTGCCAGGAGAATTATTAAAAATAACACGGAACTTCTTTTCATGGGTTTAACTTATAAACGTTCATATATATCATTAATATCGATATTTTCGACCAGAAGATAATCAATTATCTCATTGGTAGTTAAATCGGAAGCACCTTCATTCAGGAAAGATGGATCAGTGTATTGCTCCAGAGTTTGAGTGTCAATATCATTAAGGCAGGACTCCTTGAATTCTGTTGTGAGGACATCCGGCAGAATGCTCCCGGTTTCAGGCCGGAATATTTTCATTGCAGTATAGCTTAACACAATAAAAACTGCTATAGAAGCCGCGACTGCCAGCAGTGGCCTCAGCCTGCGAAGGGTCCCTTTCCTGTTTTCTCCGGGTTGTATACCGGCAGCGGCAGAGATGATCTTCCGATTCACATCTTCAAAGTAGTTTTCCGGTACTTTGAATGGATTCTTATGCGGTATTTCATTAAGTGTTTTCATCAATCAGTTAGATGATTAAATGTGTTAATAGTTTAATTTCCAACAAGAAAATTTTCAATTTTCTTTACAGCATGATGATACGATGCTTTCAAAGCACCCTCTGAAGTTTTGAGAACTCTGCTCATGTCCTCATATGTCATTTCATCAAAATATTTAAGATTGAATACAATGCGTTGTTTCTCAGGTAGTTTCAGAATTGCATTCTGAAGCTTAACCTGTGCCCCATCACCATCGAACCAGGTGCTTCCTTCAATAGAATTAGACAGGTGGCTGCCTATGTCATCAAGCGAAACCGCAGCATTTCTTTTTCTTTTATTGATAAGAGTCAGCGATTCATTGGTAGCTATTGAATAAAGCCATGTATACAATGCGCTTTCATTCCTGAATTCCCCGATGTGTTTCCAGGCATTTATAAAGGTATTCTGAAGGACATCATCAGCGTCATCATGAAGTATTACCAGCCTCCGGATATGCCAATAGAGCCTTGTGCTGTACTTTTCTACCACCAGCCTGAATCCTTTGTTGACATCTGTCTTTAGGAGCTGAATAATATCAAAATCGGAATTATTGATGCTCAAATGTAATTAAGATTACTATTCATTTGATTGGTAAAACGGATGAAGGTTTAGAACATGATTTAATTAAATGGTTACTTTGTCACTTTACAGTTACGTGGCTAGAAAGTAAATCTTAAATTTGTACTCATATTAAAATCAAAGACTAATGGCTCTTCAATGCGGAATTATAGGCATCACAAATGTCGGTAAGACAACGATATTCAATTGTATATCAAATACGAAAGGCGAAACAAATGCTTTCGCTTTCAGTGCGACAAAATCAAACATCGGGATTGTTCAGGTACCTGACCCCAGGCTTTATGAGCTTGAAAAACACCAGGCCACCGATAAAATAATTCATACAACAGTTGAAATTGTCGATATCCCTGGGCTTGCGAAGGGTTCAAATAAAGGAGAAGGTGTAGGAGGCAAGTTCCTTGGAGATATAAGGAATACAGATGCTTTGATTCATGTACTGCGTTGCTTTGATAATGAAGCTTTGCCTCATGTTGACGGATCGGTAAACCCGGTCAGGGATATTGAGACCATTGATCTGGAATTGCAGGTAAAAGATCTTGAGTCAGTCGATAAAAAAATTGAACGACTCCAGAGGGCTGCCAAAGCCGGCGACAAGGACGCCAGTCGCGGACTTGAGGTTCTTGGAAGGTACAAAGACCATATCGAAGGTTTCAATAATGCCCGCACCCTCCATGTAAAGGATGAAGAGAAAAAATACATTGACGATCTTTTCCTGCTGACAATGAAACCGGTGATGTATGTCTGCAATGTTGATGATAAATCGGGTTTGACCGGCAATCATCATGTTGAAAAGGTAAAGGAGTTTCTGAAAGGCAAGGATGCTGAGATTCTTTTTATAGAAGGTGCTGTTGAAGCAGAAATAGCCGAGTTGGAAGATGCCGAAGACCGGATGGCATTTCTTAAAGACGCCGGGCTGGAAGAACCGGGTGTTGATAAGCTTGTGAGAGCTGCGTATAAGCTTCTGAACCTTCAGACATTCTTTACAGTTGGGCCGAAAGAGATAAGAGCCTGGACAATGAAGAAGGGAATGACGGCACCCCAGGCGGCAGGTGTGATTCATAGCGACCTGGAAAGGGGCTTTATAAGGGCAGAAGTGATGAAATATAACGACTTTATAACCCTTGGTTCAGAGCATGCCTGCAAAGAAGCAGGCAAATTGTACATTGAAGGGAAGACCTATATTGTAGACGACGGCGATATTATTAATATAAGATTTAACGTTTAGTAACAGATGACCAAACGCCTGATCATTATATTAATCCTGATTCCGTTACTGTCGATTCGAGCCTTTCCACAGAACCATCAGTATGATAAATTGCTCAGGCAAACAATTACTCAATACAGGGATGCCACCATAAAGATACAATACCCCGGGATAAAGGTTATTAATGAACTTTCAAAAAAAGTCTCTATAAGCACTGTAAGAGATAAATATGTTGAAATTGAGCTGTCCCCACTTACAGTTGAATGGTTTATTTTGCAGAATTTCGACTATACGATCCTAGAGAATTCCGGAAGAAAAGGTATACTGACATCATCAAGTGTAAAAGAAGCAATGGCATGGGAGAGTTACCCTACTTATCTTCAGTATGATTCGATAATGCACTCTTTTCAGGCACTTTATCCGTCCCTGTGCAGGCTTGATACAATAGGTACTACCAACTACGGAAAACTAGTTCTGGTACTGAAGATCTCCGATAATCCGGGAACTGATGAAAATGAACCGGAGACATTTTATTCATCGACCATCCATGGCAAGGAAACTGCAGGGTTTATACTTATGATGCGCTTCGCTGAGTATCTGCTTAAGAATTATAATTCGGATGCCAGAATAAGAAACCTGGTCAATAATCTGGAAATATATATTAACCCGCTTGCAAATCCTGATGGTACCTATGGAACAGGCAATACGATATCCTCTCCTATTAGGTTCAATGCGAACGGTGTTGACTTGAACAGGAATTTCCCTGACCCGGGAGGTATAACGGATCCTGAGCAAAAAGAAACTACCGATATGGTAAAATTCATGAGGTCACATCATTTTATCATTTCGGCAAATTTTCATTCAGGCGATGAGGTAGTGAACTATCCCTGGGACAGGTGGCCGAGGCTTCATGCAGATGATGACTGGTTTTATGATATAAGCAGACAATATGCCGCCAGCGTACAATTCTATTCTGTTCCGGGGTATATGACCGAATTCAATAATGGTGTTACAAATGGATATGCGTGGTATTCCATCAATGGAGGCAGGCAGGACTTTGTAACTTATGAACTTCAGGGCAGGGAGGTTACTATTGAGCTAGATTATAATTTTGTAACACCCACGACAAGACTTGACGCATTATGGCAGTATAACTGGCACTCATTTATAGGATACCTCGAAAATGCTTTGTATGGAATACATGGCAGAGTGACTGATGATTACAATGGTACTCCTGTAAAGGCAATGATATTTATAAATGGCCACGACAAAGATAGTTCCCAGGTATTCTCTGATACCCTTACCGGCAATTTCACAAGGCTTATTGCTCCCGGGATTTGGACTATAAAAGTTTATGCTGAAGGCTATTACAGCGCCACTGTAAGCAATATCTCAGTTGTTGACGGAAATCCAGTCAATCTGGATATCAGGCTGATACCAATAATAAATGTTATCGACACTATTGCAACACCGGTAATAAAAATTTATCCCGATCCGGCCAGTGAATTCATAAGAATCATTTTTCCTGAGAGGCAGATAGGCAAAGTAAATATAAAAATATTCAATTCCCTTGGCAGGACAGAGGCAGATTATTCTGATTTTGCATATAAAGATACACCACTTGTTTTTTACGTACGTAATCTTGCAAGCGGCTGGTATTCAGTAATGATTACCAATGATTCCTCCGGGATTGTCGACAGAGGCAGGTTTGTGGTCGTCCGCAGGTTTTAGACTATTTGTATGATTATTCTTCCCCTCTGTTGCAGCAAAACTTAAAACAACTACTTTTGACCGTGAATTTTTTAATCCGCTGAAATATTTCATGTCTGGAAAACGTATAGATATAAATGAAGAGGGAAAATAATATGAAGCGTGCCGGGGCTATTATTCTTTGTGCAATTCTTTTCAAAACAGCGTTTGGACAGGGAGCTTATATTCCTCCTGAGAAACCAAGACTGGTTATTGGGATTGTTGTTGAGCAACTTCGATATGACCAGATAGAGAAGATAAGATCGCGGCTTGGAGAGAATGGAATCCGCAGGCTTCTGAATGAAGGAACTTATTTTCAGAATGCATCATACCAGTACATGCTGACTCAAACTGCTCCGGGGTATGCTACTATATCCACCGGGGCGGAACCTTCTCTTCATGGCATTACATCTGACAACTGGTATTTGCCGCTTAAAAATGAATTGATTTATTGTACAAAGGATATTTCTGTAAATTCTGTTGGCGGAAGTTACGAATCAGGTCTCCATTCACCTGCCAATCTCCTCGTTTCCACTTTTACTGATGAGCTTAAGATGGCTTCCGGGAAACAGGCAAAAGTTTTTGCAGTCGGACTTAAGGAAAACCCGGTTATCTTTTCTGCTGGACATGCTGCAAATGGTGCCTTCTGGTATGATAATACAACCGGCACATGGATGTCGAGTACATATTACACTGACTCATTGCCCGGATGGGTGATTGATTTCAATGCAATGAGATACGCTGATTCATTTCTTGATAATACATGGAATTTATTAAGGCCAGTCAGGGATTATTCAGATTGTCTGCCTGATTCAAATAAATTTGAAGCAGGATTCAATGGGCTCAATTATTTCCCATATGATCTCAGGAAGCTAAGTTCAAAGGGAAGAGGGAGTTCAGGCAAGGATTTTTCATTGTTAAGGGAAACCCCGTTTGGAAATACCTTTACCACCAATTTTGCCATTAAGCTGATAGAAAAGGAAAGTCTGGGAAAGGATGATGTAACTGATTTTCTTTCTATATGTTACGCTGCAACAGATTATATAGGGCACAGGTTCGGGCCTTCTTCTGTTGAGATGGCAGATGCAATTTTCAGGCTGGACAAGGACATCGAGAATCTTCTTAAATATGTCACTGACAGCCTAGGGAAGAGGAATGTACTCATTTATTTCACCTCTGCCCATGGCATATCTGAGATTCCCGGTGTGCTGGAAAGCAACCGTATACCATCTGGTTACTTCAGGCAGAACCAGGCTTTGCAGCTGCTAAGGAGTTATCTTAATGCAGTTTATGGCGAAGGAGACTGGGTGAAAGGGTACCAGGAGAAACAGATTTTTCTGAATAGGACATTGATCGAAGATGCAAAAATACCTCTCGAGGATGTGCAGAAAAAGGTCGCCCGTTTTATTGTCCAGTTTTCAGGAGTTGCCTCAGCTTATCCTTATTCTGTTTTTGAAGCCAGTGATTTCGGAAACGGCAATATGAAGAGAATAATAAATGATTTCAGCCCACAGAGATCAGGTGACGTTATTGTGACGCTTAATTCAGGATGGGTGGAAAAGGAAGATAACTATGTAGCTTCCAGCAATTCTCCCTACGAGTATGATACACATGTTCCCCTGATCTGGTATGGATGGAGTATAAACAGAGCAACTGTGAACAGGAAGGTAAACATCACAGATGTTGCTGCTACATTGTCATCTTTATGCAGGATTCCCTTACCCAATGCATGTTCCGGGGAGCCGATGTTCGAGCTATTCAGGTGATTTCCAGTTATTCTTTTCTTATTCTGTCCCTGACACTGCATGCATCTTTCAGAAGTGAAGGATTATTCTCGCAGCCATTGCCTAAAACAATAAGATCGGCGCCAGCTCTGAAAATCTCTTCGATCTCCTCTTTACTTCTGATTCCTCCGCCGACAGCGAGTGGAATGGAAATGTTCTTCCTTACAGCACTTATTATCCCTGCCGGAATATGTTTTATTGCCCCGCTGCCCGCTTCAAGATAGATCATGCTAAGCCCAAGCATTTCACCGGCCATTGCAGTAGCAACAACAATTTCCGGTTTGTCAGCAGGAATTGCTTCTGTCTGACTGATATATTCCACAGAAGTTTTAGTACCGCAGCTTATGAGGATATAACCTGTAGAGATCAGTTTTTTCCTGATATCCTTAAGATATGGCGCGGCGATGACATGGTTTCCAATAAGCAGCTCGGGATTTCTGCCTGAAATAAGAGATAATAATAAAATTAAATCTGCTTTCCGGCTAAGCTGGAGAAGGTTGCCCGGAAACAGGACAACCGGTATCGGGCAATGTTCCTTCACAGTATCAATCAGCTCATCAATGCTGATGAAGGTCAGACTTCCTCCTGTCATGATAAAGTCGATCTTGCATTTTGCTGCGCTCTTCAGGATATTTATCAGTGGAATACCATTCGCCTTGTCCGGATCAAGGAGGAGGGCAATGCTTTTTTTTCCTGGGAAATTATTTGCTTTCATACTTTTTTTTTGTCCAAACTATTGCATAATTGTCATACCTTGAATAGAAGAGATCAAAGGATTCATTTATTTTATCGGTTTGAACTTTTCCTGATATCTCTCCGGATTCCTTAACCTCAAAAGGTTCAACTGTTATATTATTTCTGATGCTTATTCCCTCTTTGTCGCAGATCTTATAAAGAGATTCTTTTGCGCACCAGTGGATGTAAAGGTGATATTTTCTTGCATCGGCGTTCTTTGTTATCTTCTCTTTCCTGTTAAGGAATTTAAAGGCAAATGCACCAATATTAGAGCTCATGTATTCAAGATCTATTCCCACCTTTTCATCTACGCTGCACAAAATCGCCGTGAGTTTATGAGAATGAGAGATGCTTATGAATCTTGAACCATCTTTTAAGAATGGCTTATTATTCTTGTTATAGACAATACGTGCATCTTTACCAATAAGTTCTGAAAGCAGCGCCCTGACACTTAGAAATTCAAGCCTTCGGGAGGTGCTGGTAAAAACTTTATATTTCTTTTTATCATCATTGTCAAGAACTACCATCTCACGCAGGGTATTTATATCCTCCTCGATTTTCCATACTCCGAGTATGGTTGTTTCGTTGAGATAATGTTTTGTAATACAGCCCATTTAAAGACAGGTTCTTTATTTTTCTTTCCATCTCAGAGTCTCAATCATGTGAATGATATCTTCTCTGAAAAATGAGATTGAAGGTGCAAGGGAGTCAGGGTTTGGCTCTGCGTCAAAGTAAAGAGAACCCCTGAAAAAATGTTTTACACTATCGGTTGCAAAAAACTGGACAGCGGTTGCTGTGCTTCCCTTAAGGTCGTAAAGGATCCCATATACCTTATGATCAGGATCGGTAATTACATTCTCATTGATCGCGTCGGCCTTGGTAATATGGTTCTTTACATCCATCTTGTAACTTTGATCCATAAGGCTTTCCAGGTCGTTTCGCACTTCTCTGTAAGTAAGGTATATCCTTGCTCTGTAACCAGGGAAATCAATGTCAAACCATCCTGGTTCAGATTCATATTCAGCCTGTAACGATATTTTTCCATAAGCCGGGTATTCAAAGGTTAAGGGTAGATTCTGTCCATGGAAATCATTCCCGGTGAATTGAACGTATTGCCTGGCAGGGAATTCGATCCGAAAGTAGCCTTTTGGTTTTGGTACCGCAACTTCCTTGCAGCTGCAGACAGCAATTAAAACCATATATACAGGTAAAAGACTATACTTTCTCAGTACTGCCATCTTCATTATTTATTTCGACACGTATTTGCTTGATTCTTCTCCTGTCAGCCGATTCGATCATGAAGGAGAAGTTCCTGTATTTAACAACCTGATCTTTTTCAGGAATCTCACCGGTAAGTTCAAGGATAAGACCTGCTAATGTTTCTGATTCTCCCTTTACCTCTTCAAATGGTTCATTTTCAATGCCCAGAACTTTGTAAAAGTCATTCAGAAGTATCTTCCCTTCAAAGATATATGTTCCGTCATCGACCTTTCTGTAAAGAACTTCGTCAGTGTCGCTTTCATCTGTAATTTCGCCCACAATCTCCTCAAGGATATCCTCAAGTGTTACAATTCCGGAAGTGCCACCATATTCATCAATTACCACTGCCATGTGGTTCTTCTTTACCTGGAATTCCTTCAGCAGGTCATTGATCTTTTTGGTTTCCGGGACAAAGTATGGAGGTCTTAAAAGGGTTTGCCATTTGAACATTTCAGGATTGTTCATAAATGGAAGAACATCCTTTGCATAAAGTATCCCCTTTACATTATCAAATGATTCTGAATAAACAGGAATCCTCGAGAACCCGGAACTTATTATTAAAGGCATTATCTCGCTGAATCCTGACTGGATATCGACTGCGGTGACATGGATCCTGGGGCACATAATAGCGCTAACATTTATGTTCCCGAAGTTTACAATTCCCTTGAGGATCTTTTCATCTTCGTCAAGTTCGTCTGAGGTAAGCTCAAGTGCATCTGAGAGGTCATCCATGCTTATTCTTGAGCGCCTGGTCCTTGTTCTTTTCTTTACGAATGATGATGAAAGTGTAAGCAATGCGGTCACAGGCCTGAATAACTTTTCAAGGATAAGAAGGGGCAAGGCCATAAACATGGCTGTGGCCACATTATTTCTTGAAGCGTAAACCTTTGGCATTATCTCACCGAAAAAAAGAAGTAAAAATGTAATTACAACTGCTTCAATAATGAACCCGATCACCGGATCTGCACTGAAATCAAAAATTTTCGAACTGATAAATGCAGATAGCAGTACTATTGTAATATTAATGGTATTGTTTGCAACAAGAATTGTACTCAGAAGCTTTTCCGGCATATTATAAAGCTTAAGGATGCTCTGTGATTTCTTGTTCCTGTTATTCTTGAATTTTTCAATGTCTTCAGGTCTGAAGGAGAAATATGCCACCTCCGAGGCGGAAACCAGAGCTGATCCAAGAAGGAGTAAGGCGAGTACGATAAATCCGATAATTATTTTGAAATCAAAAGGATTAATGATTACTCCTGGGCGGTAGGCAAGATATGTAAATGCAAATTCAGGTTCCAATTGAACTCTTTTTAGTAATACATCTAGAAGGGAAGGTCATCTTCGTTATTTCCTCCAGGGGGACTGTCAGGGAACGATCCGTCAGGTCCGTGATCGTCATGATTTGCACCATTCTTCTCCGGTTTGTTCATGGTTTCACCTGCAGCATGGTAAGAGCCGCCTGCGTCATTTACCTTTGGAGCTGCGGCGCCCTTCTCGGGATAATTATTCCTTGACGCATCGTGCTGCCCGCCAACTGGACCTTGTTTCTTCTCAAGTACAAGCATGGTGTCAGCGAGGATCTCTGTAATGTATTTGTTATTTCCGTCTTTGTCGACGTAGGAACGTGTTTTAATTTTCCCTACTAAATATACCTGGGCACCTTTTTTAATGGTTTTTTCAGCCACTTCGGCCAGCGCCCGCCAAAGAACAATATTATGCCACTCGGTGGAGGTAATTGTTTCTCCTTGCTGATTGGTATAGGTTTCACTGGTGGCCAGGGGAAAGGTAGCTTTTGCTACGCCTTTGTCGAAATATCTGACAACAGGGTCTTTACCCACATTGCCGACAAGAATGACTTTATTGATTGACATGTAGTTATGTAATATTTAATTCTCCGAAACAGAAGAGTAAAGTTAAGAAAAAAACAGCTTTAAACAATCATTGCTGTACTAAATGGCAAAAATCCACACTATCAGGTATTTATACTTTTTAATAAATTTAATTTAACTTTCCCGATTTCAACATTGCGGGATATGTAAAAAGAACAACACAAATTTCTATTTCATTGTATTTAAGGCAATAATAAAATCTTTATTAAAAAAATTATTACCAAAGTGTTCCAATTTAAATAAATAATATTTCTATATTTGCAGGGTTGAAAAAAGAATACTCAAAATAATTTGTTGAATTTTAAACTTCAAGTAAAATGACTAAAGCAGACATTGTTAATGAAATTGCCAAGAACACTGGTATTGAAAAGGTAACTGTGCAAAAATCGGTTGAAGCCTTAATGGAAACCATAAAACATTCGATGGTAACTGGGAATAACGTTTATCTCAGGGGTTTTGGAAGCTTTATAGTTAAAAAGAGAGCAAAGAAAACTGCAAGGAATATTTCAAAGAATACTACAATCATAATTCCTGCACACAATATACCTGCTTTCAAACCGGCAAAATCATTCATAACAAAAGTTAAATCACACGTTAAGAAATAATCCAACATGCCAAGCGGTAAAAAAAGAAAAAGACATAAAATGGCCACCCACAAACGCAAAAAGCGTTTGAGGAAGAACAGACATAAAAAGAAATAGCAGATTGCTTGGTGGTCTTTAATCGAATATCTTAAACCTAAAGGTCCGGTGATCTTTAGGTTTATTGTTTACAGATGTCGGAAATGGTTGAAAATATATTAACTCTGATTAATATAGGAAGTGGCAAACAAGGATCTTATCATTGACGTAAATGATTCCGAGGTTTCTTTGGCATTGTTGGAAGACAAACAGTTAATTGAACTCAATAAGGAAAAACGCAATATAAAATTTTCAGTCGGCGACATTTATCTTGGTAAGGTAAAAAAGATAATGCCCGGACTGAATGCGGCTTTCGTCAATGTTGGTTATGAAAGGGATGCATTTCTGCATTACCTCGACCTGGGAGCTCAGTTCCGTACTCAGCAGAAGTATTATACTACTACACTTCAGAGACAGGGTCGCTTTACTCCTGTTCATAAATTTAAGCCTGAACCTGATATCGACAAAGATGGTAAGATAACCGACGTTCTTACCCAGGGACAGACTGTGATAGTTCAGATCACAAAAGAACCTATTTCAACAAAGGGTCCCAGGCTATCTTCTGAGGTATCCCTGGCTGGAAGGAATCTTGTTCTGATCCCAAATTCAGATAAAGTTTCAATCTCTTCTAAACTTGAAAGTTTTGATGAAAAAAATCGTCTGAAAACCCTTCTTCAGAGCATAAAACCAAGAAATTACGGGATCATAATCAGGACTGCGGCAGAAGGAAAGAAAGTTGCCGTACTGGATGCGGAACTGAGGGAACTTGTCAGAAGATGGGAATCAGCCTTTTCGACGGTAAAGAAAGAGATTAAGAGTCCGAGGCTATTCATCGGAGAACTTAACAGGACATCCGCAATTCTTCGCGACTTGCTAAATGTATCTTTTAACAGCATTTATGTAAATGATCCTACTTTTGCTGATGATATCCGTAAATATATAAAGGAGATTGCCCCTGAGTCAGCCAAAATTGTCAAACTGTACAAAGGTACGATTCCGATCTTCGACCATTTTGGAGTCAATAAACAGATAAAAGCCCTCTTTGGGAAATCGGTTTCGTTTAAGCACGGCGCTTATCTTATAATCGAACATACCGAAGCACTTCATGTAATTGATGTCAACAGCGGGAACCGTTCCAGGTCAGGCAATGACCAGGAGTTAAACGCGCTTGATGTAAATATGGAAGCCGCTTCAGAGATCGTCCGCCAGTTGAGGTTAAGGGATATGGGCGGTATTATCGTAATTGATTTTATCGATATGCAATCGGCTGAAAATAAACAACAGCTTTTCGATAAAGTCAGGGAGCTGATGGCTAACGACAGGACAAAGCATAACATATTGCCGTTGACCAAATTCGGCCTTATGCAGATAACAAGGCAACGGGTCAGGCCGGAGATGAGTATCACTACAAATGAAAAATGTCCTGCCTGCCAGGGTACCGGCCAGATAAAACCGACTATCCTCTTTACCGATGAGCTCGAAAAAGATCTTTCCTTCATTGTTGATAAAATAAAGACCAGGAAGCTGGTACTGAATGTTCATCCGTTTGTTGCATCCTACCTGAAGAAGGGTGTAATCCCGGTTTACAGGAAATGGGATCTTAAATACAAGATAATGCTTAAAATACAGGCAGTTATATCATACCACATGCTTGAATACCATTTCTACGACCGGTATGACAATGAAATTGACCTGTCTTAGTCTTTGACCTTTTAATAGGCCTCCATTCTATCTTCCTTATTATAAATGTTTTATTAATTTTGGCATGAAAATATATATTGACATGCATAAAAGAAACTTTTTGATGCTTCTTTTCAGCTTCCTGGCACTAACGCTCCAGGCCCAGATTTATGACCCTGTGACGTGGGATTTCAAATATGAAAAGAAAGGGGATAATATATATGAACTTATTTTTGCAGCGACAATTGAAAATGGATCCCATATATATTCAATGGATATCCCGGAGGGTGGTCCGATACCGACGTCAATCCTGATAGATTCATTGTCCGGTTATTCAATTGATGGCAAACCTTATGAAGTCACCAAACCTGAAGAAGTCTTTGATGACGCTTTCGGATTCAAGATTAAGATTTTCAATGACAAGGCTGAATTCCGGCAAAGAATTATTGGAAAATCGCCCTCATTTACAGTTAAGGGAGAAGTGGATTTTATGTCATGCAATAAATCCACATGCTCACCTCCAAAGGAAGTTGTATTTGAGATTCCTATAGGTTCCGGTAATAAGAATACGACCCTTTCAGCCGGTAATAAAATTGTAAATTCAGACACCAATACTCCCAAAAGAGGTATCCTGAGCTTTTTTCTTGCATCATTCCTACTCGGTTTACTGGGGGTAATTACTCCCTGCGTTTACCCGATGATCCCCATGACGGTAGCCTTCTTTACGCGAGGATCAGAAAACAGGTCAAAGGCTATTATAAACGCATTTATCTTCGGACTTTCAATTGTACTTATTTATACTTCACCCGGAATAATAATATCACTTACGGGTGCAGGTGCCGGGTTTGCAAATGCCCTAAGCACTCACTGGATACCCAACACTATATTTTTTATGCTGTTTGTCTTGTTTGCTATATCATTCTTTGGAGCATTCGAAATGGTGCTTCCTAATAAATGGGCTAACAGTGCCGATTCTAAAGTTGACAGGGGTGGTCTTCTGGCAGCGTTTTTCATGGCACTAACAACGGTGATAATATCGTTCTCCTGTACTGGTCCAATAGTTGGTGGACTTTTAGTTGAGGCTGCAAGAGGAGACGTGTTAAGACCGACAATCGGAATGTTTGCCTTCGGGCTTGCATTTGCACTCCCGTTTACTCTTTTTGCACTCTTTCCTGCTTTGTTAAGCAAGTTGCCAAAATCAGGCGGATGGCTTAACTCGATTAAGGTTGTTCTGGGATTTCTGATGCTTGCTTTCAGCATGAAATTCCTTATGACTATAGATAGTGTATATTCACTGGGACTTTTATCGCGGGAACTATTCCTGTCTGTTTGGATTGTTCTGTTTTCTCTTCTAGGATTATATCTTATGGGCAAAATTAAATTCGCCCACGATAGTGACCTGAAACATATCGGACCATTCAGGCTCTTCCTGATTATTGCAGTCTTTTCATTTGTTTTTTACCTGATCCCCGGACTTTTTGGCGCTCCCATGAAAGGGATTGCCGCTCTTATTCCGCCACTGGAGACCTCGTGGTTCACGCGCGGTTCAGATACCCCGGAAAAAAATGCTCCAGCGCTGGAGGGAACTCAGTCTCAGAATAAGAGTACATTATGCTCAGAACCAAAATACAGGGATTTATTTAAAATGCCCCTGGGCCTTCAGGGATATTTCGACCTGAATCAGGGCCTTGCTTGTGCCAGGGAAAAAGGCAAACCGGTCCTTATTGATTTTAAAGGTCATGCCTGCGCGAACTGCAAGCTAATGGAATCAAGGGTATGGTCCGAACCGGAGGTTCTGAAAATACTGAATGAAGATTTCGTGATAATCTCACTCTATGTTGATGACAGAACTGATCTCCCTGAGAATGAGTGGTTTGTATCATCCCTTGATGGCAAGGTGAAGAAGACAATCGGGAAACAGAATGAAGACCTGGAAATTATAAGGTACAGCACCAATGCCCTTCCTCTTTATGTCATTTCCGATTACGATGGCAACGCTGTTATCAAACCCATGCCGACAAATCTGAATATCGAAGATTATAAGAACTGGCTCAATGATGGCATAAAGTCGTTTAATTCAGGGAATAAGTAAATGATTACTTAAAATTCCGCGCCTGCGGTTATATCATTTAATGTATATATTTCCCCGGGTTGCATCTATTGATACTTTTACCTTGCCCGGGTTCCTTCCAACTGTTCCAAAGGTCATATACTCCTTTTTATCCTCGCTGACAGTTTTTTTCTCAATTTCAGAATTCTTTTCAGGAAGTACGAGAAATGCATTTACATGCCTGATATCCAGGTTGTACGAAGTCGCAGGATCGAAGGTAAGACTGATATCAGAATAAGAAGAACTGATATTTATAAAGTCCAGGCCCTTCCGGATGTTGTCAGTATTGAGACTGCCATATTTCGTAACAACATCAATTACTTTTTCCAGATCATCGATCCTGTAATCAGTGAAATAGGAATTACCCCTTACTTCAGATACAGAGCCAATATAAAATTTGTCCCTTTTTGATTCCGCATCGAACTTGCCGGCTTTTTTCAGATCAAACCTTGATGATATGGAATTGATTTTAAGATCCTGTGATTCACCAATCCCGACATCTGAAAATGATGCATTTACGTAACCTTTTTTAATTGAATTGATCGTGGCATCACAAAAAGTAAGTTCTATTTGGTTAGACTCATTGAGCGAGTTGGCCTTGAAATTCCCATTAGAGAGCGACAATGAGAATTTTCCCGTATTGTTCTCCATATAAACGTCACCATACTTATTTGTAATTTGCATATCGAGATATTCAGGAGCATTGATGAAATAGTTGATCTGAAGCCTTGATTCAGATGGGATCAGCTTGTTGGTCATACCTTTAAAGGTCTCAAAAAGGATATCTATATTCTGGTTGAATTCTGATTCGGCCCTTACCTGGAAACTTGACCCTGTAATGTTAATATTAATGCCGTTGAACATCTTATGCAACCGCTCAAGGTTCGACGAATTGGCTTCAACTTCAACCCTTATGGATACAGAATCCTTGTTCCATGGAGTAATATGGATAGTTCCGTATTTATTATTCACTTCGAGCGACATTTCCCTGTTTACATGGAATGACTTATTGAAACTTCTGTCTTCATTAAATGACTGACCATGTACCGGGACGCAAAAGCACAAGCTAAATAATAAGATAATCAAAACTTTATAGTTCATGGGAATCATTATTAACTGGTTTGTTTTCATTTTGCTTTAACTGGTCAAGCATCTCTTCAAGTATCCGGATCTTGATCCTGTAATTTTTAATTAATGCTTCAATTACCTCCTGGTTCGAAACATTATCCTTAAGATCCTTTTTAATATCAGTGCAAATACTATCAATATGCGACATGTCGCTGAGGAACTCTTTCCTTATATCAGGGTATCCAGCAAGCAGCGGTACAGCTTCGTTATAAAGGCTGCTAACCAGGTTATTATAATAGAGTTCAGTCTCTTTTAATTGAGGGTTGTTTTTCATTAAGGATGTTTCTCTTTGATTCATAAACCCATCCTTGTTTTCATTTGTGTAATGGTAGATTGCTGCAGTTACAACTACAATTATCACCGCTGCTGCTGCGAGCCTTCTCAGTATGACAGGCCGGCGGCTCAGAAGGTCTCTCCTTATTCCTTTCCATACTTCAGATGAAGGATACTGGTCATCAATACCTTCCCTGTTTTTTCTGATAAAATCTTCCAGCTTTTCCATTGGCTAATTATTTGAAAGAATTACTCTTAACTTATCTTTTGCACGGGAATATTGCGACTTGGATGTAGATTCGCTAATGCCGAGGATCTGTGATATTTCAGTATGATCGTAACCTTCAAGCAGGTAAAGAGTCAGAATTATCCTATAGCCATCCGGCAGCTGTTCTATACCCCTTGATATTTTCCCGGTATCGTATGGAGTAACAGGTTCCTCTTCAGTAATGTTCTCAGGAAGATTCTCACAGAGAACAAGCTCCACTTTCTTTTTTCTGAGCTCGTTGATGCACCTGTTTATCAGGATTCTTTTAAGCCAGGCACCGAAAGTTGATTCAAACCTGAATGTTCCGATATTACGAAAGCATTCAAGGAATGCTTCCTGGAGCCTGTCCTCTGCATCTTCCCTGTTATTCATCATCCTTAATGCAAGGTTGAACATAGCTTTTGAATATTGGTTATAGAGCCTGAACTGGGCTTTAATGCTGCCTTTCCTGCACTCCTCGATTAATGGGGTTACTATGTCATTATCCTGATAATCCACCTTCGTTCTTACTTAAGTTAAAGACAGATTGCCGACCAATGGGTTGCATTAATTATCGGCAAATTGATGCCTGATGCAGGAAAAAAATAATATCAGCTGCAAATGGCAAGAAACAGCAAGATATAAAACTATCCCAGCATTTTTTTAATTTTTCTCAGGGCACCTGGTCTGTTAATGAGGTAAACACCTGAAAGGATCAGCAGTACAGAAATGAACATTGTCGGTGCAGGATGCTCATTGTCGGAAAGGCCCCACATTGTTGCCACAATCGGAATGAAATATGCTACGACCGATGCGACCATAGGTGAAGTGTCTCTGACAAGAAAATAATATATTGCATTGGCAAAGGCGCTTCCGAAAACTGAAAGGATCGCTATATAACTGAAGTTTTGAAGCCAGTTAGGCGTGAGGGATATGGCATGAAGGTCTGTGCTCAAAAGAAGCACCAGTGCGAAGGGACTTAGCACAAAAAAAGAAAGCGATGTTATCTGCAGTCCATTCAATCCTTCGACCTTGCTGACTTCATTATTACTGATTCCGTTCATAAGTGTGGCAAGTACCACAAAAAGGCCATAATAGTTGAAATTGAAAGAGCCGCTATAGAGCAGTCCTGCTGCTCCAAGGAAACCCAGAAATACTCCGGCAATCTGCGACCTGATAGCTTTTCTTTTATAGAATAAAATTCCGATTACCAGAGTAAAGGCGGAACTTAATGTGTTCAGCATGCCAGTAAGAGAACTGTCTATCTTCGTCTGGGCAAGAGGATAAAGAAACGCAGGTATCCCGCTTCCGAAAAAGCCTATTATTAGAATAGAACGGAAGTTATTCTTATTAAGTTTTGGCAGGTTGCGCAGGGCAACCGGGAGCAGGCATACAAATGAAATAAGGATTCTGAGGGAAGCCATCTGATAAGTTGAGAATGACCGCAATCCCTTTTTCATCAGAATGTAACTGGTGCCCCATATCAGCGACAAAAGAGCAACAGCCAGCCAATGCCATATTTTACCTTGTTTCTGCATACGAAGGAAGCTGCAAAAATAGTATAAGATGTGAAAGGTTCCGGCGTTTAAGGAATCTTTTTACAGAATCGTGATATTCGACACATTTAAACAGCGGTTCATCCAATTTTTTCCCACACTGGTGAAAATGGACAAATTATTATTGCTTTTTGATTCTTTTTAGTATATTTTTACATGTGTGATTTCAAACCATGAAGCGTTACATTCTCATCCTGATCACCTCACTTTTTGTATTCAATGCAGCCGCACAGAAGCAGGAAGTGATCTCAAGCGCCGGTGGATATTATACTGCCACAGGCATTACATTAAGCTGGACGCTTGGAGAGACAATAATTCCATCTTATGGACCAACCAACGGACTAATCCTGACTCATGGTTTTCAGTCAGTGCTCAGGACGGTAATCGTTGAGGAAAACCTTGATACTCCGGTTAAGGTCATTGTCTTCCCTAACCCTGCCAGTGACTACTTAAATATCAGTTTTGCTGAGCCTCTTGACGCGGAAGTTAACCTGATGCTTATTGATGCCCAGGGAAAACTCTTTAAATCCCAGGTAATCGAAGCCGCTGCTTCTGAAATTCAGCTTAACTTTCAGGATCTTCCCTCTGGCATTTACCTTCTTAAGCTCACAAAAGGAAAACTTTCCAACGTATATAAGGTTGTAAAACTCTAAAGAAGCTTTTTCATTCTTTTCATGGCTGCCCCTGACAGAATCGTCAGGGGCTTTTTTAGTCTGTTAATTAGTGTTAAATCATTTTTAGCGTCAGTCCCGGGTGTTCTTATTTGTTAACTTGCATTACTAAACAGTCACCGGAAGATGAAAACATTTTCAGTTGCTTTATTGACTTTATTTCTGGTTTCAGGATGCACCAACAGCGAGGATCACCTTAGAAGGGAGGCAGATAAAATCCATAATAATTACCTGACTGTCGATACCCATTGCGATACTCCGATGAATCTCGTAGAATCAGATTATGACCTGGGTGTCAGGCATGATAAGGGTTGCGTTGATTTTCCAAGAATGAAGGAGGGTGGCCTGGATGCAGAATTCCTTGCAGTTTTTACAAGCCAGGGACCAAGGAATGATTCCACCTACCGGAAAGTTTTCGATGAAGCTCTTAAAATAATTGATTCGATCCATAAAAATGTTGAAAAGAACTCTACGCTTGCTGAACTGGCTTATTCGCCTGATGATGCCTATAGGATAAAGAAGGAGATGAAGATAGCTGCATTCATGGGTATCGAAAACGGATATCCGATTGGAAACGATATATCAAGAGTCAGACAATTCTACGACCTTGGAGCAAGATATATAACGCTTTGTCATACAAGCAATAACGATATTTGTGATTCATCAACTGATCCTGATGGTCCCGAAAACAATGGACTTTCACAGTTCGGAGCTGAGGTAGTGAAAGAGATGAACCGGCTCGGAATGATGGTTGATGTCTCTCACATCTCCGATAAGTCGTTTTATGATGTTCTTAAAATCTCAAAAGCTCCTGTTATTGCATCCCACTCGTCATGCAGATCATTATGTTCAAGCCCCAGAAATCTTACCGACGATATGTTACTGGCACTTAAGGCAAATGGGGGAGTAATACAGATATGCATATTCAGCAGCTATATCAAGACTCCGGAACCCAACCCTGAACTCGATGCAAGGATAAAGGCGCTCAAGGAAAAATATGGAGATTTCAAAACACTTTCCGACAGTCTGAAATCGAAATACCGTGCTGAAAGATGGGATATTCAGGATAAATATATGAAGCTTGCGACAGTCTCTGATGTCGTCGACCATATTGATCATGTTGTCCAGGTGATAGGGATTGATCATGTTGGCATAGGAACAGATTTTGATGGTGGGGGAGGCGTAAATGGATGCAGATCGGTGGCAGATATGAAAAACATTACCATAGAATTGCTGAGACGCGGATACTCAAAAAGCGAAATTGGCAAAATATGGGGTGGCAATGTAATGAGAGTCTTCCGTGAGGTAGAGAAAGCTGCCGGCAAAAGCTAGCACACTTCAAGCCGCACGCCGCACGCCCCATTATAATTTCACCTTCGAGAATCTTAGAGTCTTCAGGATCCAGTTTGGAAGAGATTTCTTTGGATCTCTTTTCCTGAGGTCAAGATACCAGCCAAGTTTTTTCAGAATAGGGACCTTTTGAGTTTCAACAAATTCAATAAGTGCACCATCAGGATCCGCAATATAGGCAAAATGACCAGCTGCTTCGCCCATATCAAAACTATTACCCTTGTAACTTTTCTTGGTATCAACGGTGAATGGGAATCCTTTCTCTGAACAATAATCTCTTATTTCATCTATTCCCTGTATATCAAAGCAAAGGTGAATGAATCCCGGATCACCCCATAAGCGTCCATCGTATATTTTTTTGCCAGGAACTCCTGTCGATGAGATCAGCTCCATAATACTATTTCCGAACAGCTTACTGAACGGACCGGTTACAGGCTCTGATCTTTTCAGCAGGACTCTTCTGAACCTGCCATTTCCTCCCGGCAAACTGGCGAGGTCAGGAAATTCTCCTGTTTTGTCATATACAACAATATCGTAACCTAGAATATCAGAGTACACTTCTCTTGATTTGTCAATGTCAGAGACTCCTATCAAAGCTCCATATGTCCCGCCTGTTTCCCTATGTTCATTCAGAAACCACGAATCTCCAGCTACCATCTGGAAAATATTTCCATATGGATCCTTTACAAAGAAGGTTTTTGCGCCATCAGGACCTGAATCAGGTTCATTTATAATTGAGATACCATTGTCTTTAAAATATAAATAAGCGTCATTAATGTTCTTTACCTTTATTTTGCACGCAATGATCCCCAGGTCGCCAAGCTTTATTTCTTCTTTAATTGTCAGTGGTTCTCTTCCCTTGTGCTGCCAGATCTCAAAACCTCCTCCGCTCTGAAGGTTTACAGCAAGTACAGCATGTCTTCTTCTCGGCTCACCTCCAGTATATGGGAGCATCAGTTTTGCTTCAGCTTCATCTTCAAAGATCCTGCAATCCATTCCAAACTGGTGGATGTACCATTTCCAGGCTTCCTCGACATTTTTTACACCGATTCCTATCTGTTGAATCCCGCAAATATTGTATTTTTTCATTTCCTGATAATTTTTTAGGTTGATTTTACCCTGTCGCCGATCCTGAAGAAAAGCCATGGCCAGATCCTTCTGATATACAGCATTATAAGTTCAGTACTTCCAACCAGGATCTCGTGTTTATTCCTTTTAATTCCCCTGATTATTATCCTCGCAGCTTTTTCCGGGGGAATTCCCTTGTTTAGCCCATCATCCATCTTGCCTTGCTCCTTTCCTTGCTGGTCCAGAGCATGATAGGAGATGTTTGTTCTTACCCTGCCGGGGATGATGACTGATGTTCTGATATTATTTGGTTTATTTTCGAGGTAAAGAGTTTCGAAGAAACCATGTAGGGCCTGTTTTGAAGCTGAATATGCCGACCTGAGAGGGAATCCGAATCTTCCCGAGATACTGCTGGTAGCGGCAATATGCCCTGATTTCTGGTTGATCATATAGGGCAGCACTGCTTTTGTAAGCGCAATTGTTCCGAAGTAGTTGATCTCAAAAATTTTCCTGTCGAGCCATAAGGGAGTCTCATCAATTCTTGCCCTCTGGCTTATTCCACCGATATTAATCAGATAATCAATTTTTCCGGAATCCTTCAACTGTTGGTTAACGATAGCATCGATTCCTGAAGTATCTGATAAATCAAAAGGTGCGCAAGTGATCTTATTAATATCGGGGCAGGCAGCTTTAACTCTTTCAAGCCCGGGAAGATCATTCGAAGAAATAATTACTATTGCCCCTCTTCCGGCAAATTCATAAACCAGAGCCTCACCGATACCTGAAGATGCGCCGGTTATCCATACTCTTTTCCCGTCAAATATTTTATCATTCCTCATAACTACAAACTTGTCACAAGATTAATAAGTTCATCATGATTCTTCTTAAGCGAAAGATACTCCTGGTTATTGTTATTTATATAATTTCTGATCCTGAACCCTCCGGTGATTCGATTGAACTCAAGGTAGTAAAGCCACGCTATTAATCCCGATAGAGGCAGTGACAGGAATACCAGAATGGCAAGCCACCAGGGAGAGAAAATAATGAATGAGAGTATGAGCGCAACCGGGGTAATAATAAAGGCAAGAGCCAGTGAATAACCGTATTTCATCGATGCCCGGAACTGGACGTCTTTAATCTTCCTTACCTGGAAATTTGGTATCTCCAGCAGAATGAGGTTAAATATATTGCCATAAATAAACAGGGGCAGTGCAGCTATCAGGCCTCCAAAGCCGGCAATGAGCCATCCAAGCGGATGTCTCTTTTTAGCCAGGAGCCTGTAATTAGTATTCAGTGCTTGTGCTTTTCCCTTAACCTGAAGGCTTAAGGCGCAAATTCTTTTATATAATGGCAGATCCTTAATTTTCAGCCTGTTAAGTTTCTCAATTAGGATTCTGTCCCTGAATAGTTTAGGGAAACGAACTTTATCGCTGAAACGGCCGTTTACAATACTCCTGAGCTCGTCAATTGCCTCATAATCTTCTTCAGAATCAATATGCACCATTATCCTTTTCATCTCAGATGAAAGCTTGCTCCTAAGTTCATTGAGCGCAATTTCAGGACTTTCCCTGTACAATGCATTAAACTCTGAAACCTCAATAGGTCTCCCGTAGACGACAGTTAATACCTGCCTGTACCTGCTGTAGTGAGAAAATTCAAGCCCGACAGGGATGATTTTAATATTTAATTTAAAATCCGAAGACTCCTCCGCCTGGAATGCTATCCGGCAGATCCCCTTCTTAAGCTGCCTCAGCCTCCTGAACCCTTCATGAGTGCCCTCGGGAAGGATGACGAGACCATTTTTGTTCCTGAGGACATCGATTGTTTTATAAAAAATCTCATCATTACCTTTCAGGCTTCCGTAACCGTCCCTCATCCTGTAAACGGGAAGGATTTTAAGAAAATATAGAAGAGAGGCAATAGATTTCTTTTTAAAAATATCGGCCCGTGCAAGAAAAACAGGCTGCCCTTTCAGGGTAAAAACAACGGCAAGCGCATCCATTAGAGCATTCTGATGGTTGGGAGCAAAAATAAGATGATCATCAAGGTTGATTTGATCACGTCCAAGGACTATAACCCGTCTGTAAAAGACATTATTGTGCCAGAACTGAAAGCACCTTTTTGTTAGTGAATACCAGAAAGAGTATTTCTCAATGTTTTCCTTACCCATTATAAGAAAATAAAACGCTTTCAGGCTTTGTAAATCTGAAGCAATAAGATATGACGCAAGTTAAAAAAAATGAATATGAAGTGTAAATAATACACTTACTTTCCGGGACCTTAATGAAATATTAAGTCTTTATACCACCATCTTAACTATCGCCAGAATCACCCTGCCATTTATCTATAATTCTCCGCTCCTTTTTTGTCGGACGGCCGGTTCCTTTTTCCCGGTAGCCTGCAGATGAAGTCTTACGAACTTCAAGTTTTGCCTTTTCAGTTTCTGGAGTGAGGTCTTCAATAAAACCAGGTACAAGCTTTGCCGGCTGACGGTTTCCTACTGGTAAAACAATCTTATATAAAAAGGTAACTGGAGGTTTTTTGACGGTAAGAATGTCATTGACTATGATACTCCTTGAAGGTTTGACAGGGGTCCCATTAATGAGTATTCTGTTCATGATGCAGGCATCCGATGCCATTGCCCTGGTTTTATATAGTCTAACTGCCCAGAGAAATTTATCGATCCTGACACCCTTGTTATTATTCATATCATTGGTTACTTGATTTTCCCCTGATCTTCAGGTTCAGCTTTTTCATTTTCGGATATTTTACCGGTCTTGTTAAAAGCTGTCATTGTAGGTTCAACACCTGAGGTGCAGAACGATTTAATCATTTCGATAACAAATGAGATCCTTGGGGTGAGAAAATCCTTCTCTTCATCAGTCCATGCTCCCAGAACATAATCAACCTGGTTGCCTTTTCTGAAGTTATTTCCGATACCGATCCTGATCCTGGCATAATCATTTGAAGAAAGTGTTTCGCTTATATGAGCCAGCCCGTTGTGGCCCCCGGGGCCGCCCTTTGATCTCAGTCTTATGCTGCCGGTAGGAAGCGCAATATCATCAACAATGACAAGAAGGTTTTCGAGTGGGATATTCTCCTTATTAATCCAGTACCTTACCGCATTCCCGCTCAGGTTCATGAAAGTGGAAGGTTTTAAAAGGATCAGTGTCCGTCCCTTGAGCTTTACGTGACAAATGGAGCCATAACGTTTATCCGTAAAAGAAGTATTGAATGCCTTTGCAATGGCATCCAATACTGTAAACCCTATATTATGCCGGGTATCAGCATACCCGTCACCAATATTTCCCAGGCCAACTATCAGATATTTCATTGTGCCTGAATTTTATTCAACATTAACCTTTCTTTTCTTTCTCTTTCCCTTTCTCTTTCTCATCAGCAGGAGCTGCAGTTGCAGCTTCAGCACCTTCAGCACCTTCGACAGCAGCAGCTGCAGCAGCAGCTTCAGCGGCTTCTTCTTCTTCAGTTTTCAGGGCAACACGTGATGTAGCCACTGACACTACTGTAGTAATTTTAGGATCAAGTAGTTCTATTTTGTCGAACGACAGGTCACTAACTTTAATTGAATGATGAATCTTGAGTTCGGTAACATCAATAACAAGATCTTCCGGCAGGTAGTTAGCCAGGCCTTTTACCTTCAGGTGTCTTCTCTTGACAATCAGTTTACCTCCAGCTTTAACACCCTCAGCATCACCTGTAACAGTTACAGGTATATCAATGATAATTGGTTTGTTTTCAAATATCTGAACAAAATCAGCATGAATAATCTTATCTGTAACAGGATGGAACTGTATATCATGAAGGACAGCATTAAATATATCTCCTTCAAGATCGAGTTTTACCAGATGAGCTTCATGGGTATAAACAAGATTCTTAAAACTGTTTTCATGAGCTTCGAAATGGATGTTTGCCTCTTTCCCGTAAATGACACATGGCACATTGCCGGCTTTCCTGGTTTTTTTGGTGCTTTTCTTTCCGAGTTCTTTTCTTAATGATCCTTTGATCTCAATTGTCTTCATTTGTTTATTTGTTACTGTGCTACTCAAAGCTGCTCATCCGGCAACTCCCCATCACACGTTCGACATTTTAAAATTGGAGTGCAAATATATTACAAAGGATTCAGAATAAAAAATTTGTACTGATTGACTGATTCAGGTTTACTGCCTGGATAGTTTTTGCAAACATCTCGGCTACTGACAGTACTTTGATTTTTTTGGATTTAATTTTGAACGGAACAGAGTCGCTTACAACGAGTTCCTCTATTGCTGAGTTGTCGATTCTCTCGACTGCATTTCCTGAAAGGATAGGGTGGGTGGCAAATGCCCTGATGCTTTTTGCTCCTCTCTCCTTCATCATATCTGCGGCAAGAACTAGAGTGCCTGCTGTATCTACCATGTCATCGATAATTACTACATCCTTACCCTCAACTTCACCGATAATTGACATTTCTTCAATGACATTCGGTTTTTTGCGAAGCTTATAGCACAGCACCATTTCAGCCTGGAGATATCGTGAATAGGCGTTTGCCCGCTTTGACCCTCCCATATCTGGAGCCGATATCACAAGATTCTTAAGATGCAGGTTTTCAATATATGAAGCGAAAATTGATGATCCGAAAAGATGGTCTACCGGCACATTGAAAAATCCCTGGATCTGGTCAGCATGCAGATCCATGGTGATAACCCTGTCGACTCCTGCAGTACTGAGAAGGTCGGCAGAGAGTTTTGATCCAATTGAAACCCTGGGTCTGTCCTTTCGGTCCTGACGCGCAAAACCATAATAAGGAATAACAGCGATCACCTTGTATGCAGAAGCTCTTTTAGCAGCATCAATCATCAGGAGAAGCTCGAACATGTTTTCTGCAGGCGGGTTTGTAGACTGGACTATAAAAACCATATCACCGCGAACCGATTCATCAAAGCATGGCTGAAATTCACCATCGCTGAAATCTGTGACAGAACTTTTACCCAGTTCAATGCCAAGTTCCGCTGCAATCTTTTCTGCAAGCTGTTTTGAGGATCTGCAGGAAAAGAGTTTCATTGGGGCTTTTCCAAACATTTTTTTTGATTTATTGCTGTTACAATCATTTTCTATCTGCAAAATTAACTATTCCTGCTGATATCAGACCCTGTTTGATAACTTGTTCAAATATTCCTGAATGAAACCGAGTATCTCATTTCTCCCTTCACTTTTTTTTGATGAAGTGATGAATGTTACAGGCAGTGACTCCCATTTTTTCAGCATTTCAGCATCATATAAATTAATAGAATCCATGAGCGCCAGATTGCCAACCTTATCACTTTTTGTAAAGACACGCGCAAATGCAACCTGGTTTATCCCCAGATATTCCATGAAGTCAAGGTCAGATTTCTGAGGTTTAAGCCTTGAATCGAGAAGCACGAAAAGACATACCAGGTTATCCCGTTTCATGATATAATTCCTGGTATTTTTTTGCCATTTTTCCCTGAGTCTGGCGGGAACTTTTGCATAACCGTAACCTGGCAAATCAACAAGATGCCATTTGTCATTTATAAGGAAATGATTGATTGTTCTTGTTTTTCCGGGTTCCCCCGAGATCTTCGCCAGTTTTGACCAGCCGGTAAGCATATTTATCAGCGATGATTTACCAACATTGGACCTGCCGATGAATCCGAATTCAGGCAGCGTTGAATCAGGGCACTGTTTCAGCGTTTCACTGCTTTTTACAAAAGTGGCTGAATGGATTATCATTTTTGCAGCTAGTTAAGGTCTTTGTAAGGAAGATCTATCTTCTTGTATTCCAGATATTTATTGCCGAACCTTGTCGTCATAGCTGCAATGACGTCTATATGATCCGGTCCGGGGTTACCTGTTTTTTTCAGAATAATAATTGACTTGTCGTTTCCTGGTCCTATATATTTACACATTGTAGTATCGAACCGTTCATTGACGAAATTTCCCCGGTAAAACTTCACTGCAGTATTTTTATCTGACAGGCTGAGATTGAGTAAATAGGAACCTTTTTTCCTGTAATCATCTTTAATGGTCACCGTTATTTCAGGGTACGGTCCAAGAAGCTTACCTTCAGGTGTAAACTCCTGGAAAAACTTCGTGCGCATTCCCTTGCTGTAGCCTATTTTAGCCTTTAGCTTCCCGGTCCTGTAATATTGCTTCTGTATGCCGTCAATTGTATCATTCTTATAAGGTGTAGTCCTGAATAACTGGCCTTCAAGGTAGTACCATCGGACTGAATCCTCTTTAAGACCTTTTTCATACCAGAATGTCTGGTAAAGCTGCCCTCCCATATAAAATGACTTCATCAGTCCTTCCCTGACGCCATTAATGAATGTAACCTCTTTTATAAGATTATTTCCGCTTCTGTACTGCTTTATGCCTGTAAAACCAGTATCAGGGACGGCAGTTGTTTCCGGGCTGGTTCCCTTAACCTTCTTTTCTGACTTTCTGCCGTTGCATCCTGCTAACAGGACAAGAGAGATAATTATAATGTATGAAAGTGGATTTGTCTTCATTTCTTTATATGATTATTTTGGTTTATTTGCCTCTTCATTTATCAGTATTTCAAGCACCTTAGTTTCCATTGCTGGTTCAAGTACGACATCCTTTATCATAGCTGGCAGTAAAACTGTTTCACCCTTGATTACGGGTTCCGAGTTGCTATCCCAGCGGATCAGAAATTCTCCTTCGGTGCAGATATATATTACGAAGGAATCGATCAGGTTATAGTCTTTTTCAATAGGTTCATTAAAGCTGATGATGTTGGTTGTAAAGAACTCACAATTGACAAGGTTTCTTGTTTTATTGAGGACCGGATCGCCGCGGAACATTATTTTGCCTGATGCATTATAATCAATTGCGTCTAAAGCAAGCTCCGTATGCAATTCCCTGGGTATGCCTTTATTACCCTTACGGTTCCAGTCAAATATCCTGTAAGTGATATCGGAAGTTTGCTGAATCTCGACGAGAATAATTCCGGTTCCGATGGCGTGGATCCTGCCTGCAGGTGTGAAAAAAACATCACCCGGAGAAGGATTTTCAATATTCAGAAGTTTTTCCAGCTCCCCGTTATTCAGTGAATCGACATATGTGTTTTTATTAACAGGTTCATTAAAACCTGTATAAATCTTTGAACCCTTGTCACTTTCAAGTATATACCACATTTCGGTCTTCCCAAATGCATTATGTCGTTTCCTGGCCATAGCATTGCCGGGATGCACCTGTATTGACAGATTTTCTCTTGACTCGATAAACTTAATGAGCAGCGGGAATTCATTGCCGAATTTTTCATATACTGAATCACCGGTTATGTCACCCATATATACTTCAATAAGTTCCTCCAGGTTGTTGCCTGCCAGAAAACCATTGCTAATTACAGAAATATTATCAGCAACAGCCGATATTTCCCAACTCTCGCCATATTTAATGGAGGAGTCGGCTCTTTTATGATAATGGTTAACAAGGGATGTTCCTCCCCATATCTTTTCCTTTAAGAGAGGTTCGAATTTCAGTGGATATAATTCCGACATACAGTAGCGTTATTTTAAAAAGTGCCTAGAGTACTTAGAGTGCCTAGAGTACTTAAAGTGCCTAGAGCATTATTTAACTCTAAGTACTCTAAACTCTAAGTACTCCAAACTCTAACTTACTCCAAACTTTTCATTACTTTTGGAAATAATTGGACACAAAATTAACAAAAAATGCTGATTGTTGGAATAGCCGGCGGCACCGGTTCAGGAAAAACGACAGTTGTAAATAAACTAATGAATGTCTTTCCGAACGGAGAAGTAATAGTAATTGCGCAGGATGCCTATTACAAGGATAGCGGGCAAATTCCCCTCGAAGAAAGGCAAAAGATCAATTTTGACCATCCTGATTCACTCGAATTCAGTCTTCTGATCGATCATCTTAACCAGCTTAAAAAGGGGAAGTCAGTCGAAATGCCAATTTATTCATATCTCACCTGTCTCAGATCAAAAGAGACGATTACAATCAATCCGGCGAGAGTGGTACTTCTTGAGGGGATTCTGATACTTGCAGATCCCGGGTTGCGCAAAATGCTGGATATTAAGGTTTTTGTTGATGCAGATGCAGACGATCGTCTTGGCCGGGTGATCACACGTGATATCGTAGAGCGCGGAAGATCTGTTCTGAAGGTGCTTGAGAGATATCATGATACTGTGAAACCATCGCACCTTCAGTTTATTGAGCCCTCTAAACGATATGCTGATATAATCATCCCTGGTGGCGGAGAAAATCAGGTCGGAATTGAAGTTCTGATCACAATTATCGAAAAACAATTATCAAAATCAAGGAAAAATGCTCGATAATATAAAAGTAGAAGATATCCTGTTCCTCGATATAGAAACAGTTCCGCAAGTGCCCTCTCTGAACCTGCTTGAACCTCCGATCCAGGCTCTATGGGATAAGAAATCCAGATTCTTCAGGTCTCCGGAGGAAACAGCGGAAGCAGTTTATGACAGAGCAGGGATTTATTCAGAATTCGGTAAAATAATCTGCATATCTGTCGGGTACATCAAGGATATAAACCCGTTCAGTTTCAGGTTAAAGTCGTTTTTCGGAGATGACGAAAAGGTGCTCCTTGAAGAGTTTTCAGGTATGCTTATTAAATTCTCAAAATCAAGAAAGGAAGCACTTTTATGTGCACATAACGGTAAGGAATTTGATTTTCCATACATTGCCCGGAGGATGATTATCAATAAGCTGGTTATCCCTGAAATACTCGATAACGCTGGTAAGAAACCGTGGGAAGTCAAACTTCTTGATACAATGGACCTCTGGAAGTTCGGAGATTACAAGAATTACACCTCCCTTGATCTTCTGACCTCCGTTCTTGGAATTCCTTCACCCAAGAATGATATTGATGGCAGCATGGTTGCAAGGGTATACTATGAGGAGAATGATCTTAAAAGGATAGTCCGCTATTGTGAAAAGGATGTGCTGGCTATTGCACAAGTCCTGCTTCGGTTTAAAAATCTGCCGGTTATTCAGGATGATATGATCGAATCAGTAACATCTTTTTAAATTTTTCGGACCGATCAGTTCATTATATTACTTTTTTACCTTACCAGATCAAGTAGCGCTTCAGTGACTGCCTGAGGATTATCTGCCTGCAACCAGTGTCCTGCATTCTTAATGGTTTTAAGCTCAGCAGCCGGAAATATCCTGGTGATGTCAGTAAACTCTTCAGGCTTGATATAATCTGAGTTTTCTCCTTTTAGAAAGATCACGGGGAAACCAGTGATTTGATGATTGCCAACTGCCGGGAAATGGACTCCTTCCACTATATTATCCAGATTATTCAGAAGGCCTGGGACATTAAGTTTCCACTCAAAATTATTCTCTCCGTTTCGGCGAAGGTTCTTCATTATCAATTCCCTGACTCTATCAGAATGGATATCTCGTTCTAAGGAGAATTCCACATCTTTTCTTGATAATGTTTTTGAAAGGTCGATGCCAAGCATCGATTTCAATATTGAAAGATTCTCAATCCTGCCGGCTGCATTTATTCTTTCATCAGTAAAAGGTGAGATATCGGCAATCAGCATACCATCAAGCATTTCAGGCCATCTAGATGAAAACAACATAGCTGTTTTCCCTCCCATGCTGTGCCCGGCAATTGAGAATTTTTTCAGGCCCAGGTCAGTTACAAGTTCAAAAAGATCTTCGCTCATCGATTTATAATCGTGCCTTTCGTTATGTGGAGAATTCCCATGGTTTCTCTGGTCGGGCAGATATATTGTGCAATAATCGCTGATATTTTTTGCAATTGTAACCCAGTTGTCTGAAGATCCGTATAAGCCGTGAAGTATTACAAGCGGAGGCCCTGCACCATATTTCCTGTAAAAAAGTTTCACCGGCATTTATTGGGTTAGCTGCCTTTTATACATCTGAATTGTATTCTCAAGGCCAAGATAAAGAGCATCCGAAATCAGTGCATGTCCTATTGACACTTCCAGGAGCCAAGGTATGTTTTTATGAAAATATGCAAGGTTATCAAGATTAAGGTCATGACCTGCATTAATTCCCAGCCCGGCATTATTTGCTATTTCTGCAGCTTTTATAAATGGCTCGATGGCTTCAACTGCATTCCGGCTGAACCCGGTCGCATATGGTTCAGTATAGAGTTCGACTCTGTCGGCACCTATTATTTTGGCATTTTCAATATTTACAGGTTGAGTATCAACAAACAGTGAGGTTCTTATGCCTTCCTTCTTAAAAGCGGAAACTATGTCAGTAAGGAATATCCTGTTTCTCAGGGTATCCCATCCGGCATTAGATGTAACTGCATCATGCCTGTCTGGAACTAGTGTCACCTGGTCAGGTTTTACTGAAAGAACCAGATCGATGAAACTATCAGTAGGATTACCTTCAATATTGAATTCAGTTTTGATTATCGGCCTGATATCCAGAACATCCCTGTACCTGATATGTCTTTCATCGGGGCGTGGGTGGACCGTTATTCCATCAGCGCCAAAAAGCTGACAGTTTATAGCCGCATTGAGGACATTAGGAATATTACCTCCCCTTGCATTCCTTAATGTTGCAATCTTATTGATGTTCACACTCAGTTTTGTCATATAATAAACAGGTTAATTATCCGTAATGATATTAAATGCAAAATTAACAGAACTGTCGTTTTTTTATTACTTTAGTTGAAAATTAACCCAGAATGATTGCAAGTGATCTGATTTCCGAGATAATACCCTCACTTAAGACCTCCGATACAGGGCAAACGGCCCTGAACTGGATGGAGATCTTCAGGATATCTCATCTGCCGATTGTCAATAATCAGGATTTTCTGGGGTTGATTTCCGATACCGATATCTACGATATGAACCAGCCGGAAGAACCGATCGGGAATCATGAGCTTACTTTGCTAAAACCATATGTAACAAGCAGTCAACACCTTTTTGAAGTAATCGGAATTGCATCGCAGTTAAAATTATCGGTTGTTCCCGTGCTTGATGAGAACAATCATTATAAAGGTGTTATTACTACCAATGACCTTGTAAAGTATATTGCAGGGATCTCCTCCATGGATCAGTCCGGGGGAATAATTGTTCTCGAAATGATTGAAAGAGATTATTCCCTTTCCCAGATTGCACAGATTGTTGAAGGCAACAATATAAAGGTGCTGAGTATGTATATTACATCACCGGCTGACTCAACAAGGCTTGAGGTTACACTTAAGGTGAATACTACGGACCTCTTATCGCTGATAAAGACATTTGAGAGATACAACTATGATGTAAAAACCTGGGTCACTACCAACGATTCAATTGACAGGTTTTATTCTGAAAGATTTGATCTACTGATGAAGTATTTAAATATATAACAGGATATGCTTCAAAGTGTTGCAATCTTCAGTAAGGATAATAATGCAAAGACCAGGGATGCGGTCAGAAAGCTCGTCGATGAATTCTCCCATCATAAGATTCATGTGCAGTTGTTTCATAATTCCAGTGATCCGGAAACATTCAGCGACAAGCGGGTAGAGCAGTTCAGTGACCTTGCCTCTCTTTCGGGTTTGCCAGACATGGTTTTAAGTGTCGGTGGTGATGGTACTTTTCTGGAAACAATGCTTCGGATTAAAGATCTGGGGATACCTGTGGCCGGTGTAAATACAGGCAGAATGGGTTTTCTCTCAAATATACCCGGCGAAGAGATTGCTATTTCGGTTGATCAGTTATGCACCGGAAGGTTTGAAATAATAGAACGGGCACTCCTTGAGTTATCCCACCCTGCCAGATTATTTGAAGGGGTATCGGCTACCGCCCTGAATGAAATTACCATTCAGAAAGCCAATCTTAGCATGATAACTATTCATGTTTATGTGAATGAGACATTTCTGAATACATATTGGGCTGATGGACTTATAGTTTCAACAGCTACAGGTTCGACTGCCTATAATTTAAGCGTTGGCGGGCCAATCCTTTCTCCGGATGACCAGAGCATGATAATCTCACCTATTTCTCCTCACAATCTTACCATAAGACCGATTATTCTCTCAGGTGACTGTAAGCTGAAGATGGTAATGGAGGGAAGGGCAGGGGAGTACCTGGCGACATGCGATTTCAGGTTCAGAAAGGTGCCTATACAAGAGGAAATTCATATTATGAAAGCTGAGTCAAAATTGAAAACTGTAATGCTTACCGGCAGAGACTTTTACAGCACTCTGAGGAACAAGCTTATGTGGGGTGCAGATAAAAGGAACTGAAACAATTAAAGTGCTAAAACCTGATGTTGTTTAATATTTGATTATTATATTTGTATTGTCAAAAATGAAAGTGAATCATGAAAAGGTCCATTTTAGCTATATTGATATTATGTTTTGCTTTACCTGTTTCAAATGCACAGCTTTGGAAGATGAGGAGATGGGAAGCTGAAGGCGGGATAGGGCCATCATTCTTTTTTGGAGATATCGGCGGGTTTAGCAGAACTAAGAATTTCCTCGGTTTGCGCGACATGAGTTTCATGCAGACAAGATTCGATATTAATGGCAACCTGAAATACAGGATGTCCAGGGATGTCAACCTCAGACTCAGCCTGACATACGGGATGTTCCATGCTACAGATATCAGGGGTTCAAACGAAGGACGTAATTATGAGGCATCAACAAGCTTTTTCGAACCTTCTTTTATGGGAGAGTATTATTTTATAAAGAACTATGCTGAAAACAGTTACCTGTTCCTGAAACAGAAACAGGGAATTATGAGGAACCTTTTCAAATCACTCGACTTCTATGCTTTTGCCGGATTCGGAGGTATCTCTTATAATGTTAAGGGAAATGCTTCTCTGGTGGCTCGTGGAATGAAAGACAGCGGATTCGCGGCAGTAATTCCCGCAGGATTAGGAACCACGCTGATCTATTCACCAAACATTAATTTTGGCTTAGAGGTTGGAGGCAGGTATGCATTCACTGATTTCTTAGATGGCTATTCAAATCCACAATATTCCAAGGCAAACGACGTTTATTATTTTTTAAACTTTACAATTTCTTATAAGCTGAAGTCAGGGCCTCATGGTTTGCCCTCACTCAGAAGATAATGAGCGCAATCGGTTTTAATGAAAAGATTACCCTGGATTTTCTTGTTTATCAGTATTTCAATAACCTGTGCAGGACAACGTAATTCTGATTATGGAGTTTTTGCCGGAGTATCTTCATATCTTGGCGATATAAATCCGAATAGGCTTCTCTACTCTCCTCTGCCGGCAGGAGGGATCTTCTATCGTTACAACTTACATCCAAGATACTCGATTCGTGGAAACTTGCTGGTAGGGGGACTGAGAGCAAATGACCTCGATTTCAATAACAGCTTCCAGCAGACAAGGGGCGCTTCATTTTCAGGAACTGTAGAAGAATTTTCAGCTCAGTTTGAATTCAACTTTCTTCCATATACCACGACCGGAAAATTATGGGATTTTTCTCCCTATTTTGCTGCTGGCGCCGGAATAGCAATATTTAATTCATTTTCAGTTTCTTGTAAACCGGTTATTCCATTCTCATTTGGGTTTAAAGTTAATATTTACAAAAATCTTGGGCTCGAAGCTGAATATGGTTTTCGTAAGACTTTTTATGATAACTTTGACGGCCTGAAAGATTTGGTTGACCCGTCCGATTTTTCCTGGCTCCATAATAATGATTGGTATACATTTACGGGCATTGCAGTGACATGGAAATTTTATAACAAGCTTGCCGGATGTCCTGCTTACAATGATGTGGAAAAGAAAAGAAAGCATTAATGCATGTCTCTGCGACAAGAAATATCTGTTGATAAGCTTCCAGCCCATATTGCAATAATAATGGATGGTAACGGAAGATGGGCTTCCCAGCATGGCAAAGAGAGGATATCCGGCCACCAGCAGGGGGTAGAATCTGTACGTTCTGTCCTTGAGGCTGCTTCTGAGCTTGGTATTAAATATCTGACCATTTACGCATTTTCAACTGAGAACTGGGGACGACCTGATGATGAGGTGACAGCATTGATGGGGATCATGGTGCAATCACTTAATGATGAGACTGATACTTTGCTAAAAAATAATATCAGGATGCGCGCCATTGGAGATTTTACTAGGCTTTCAGACGATGTTAATGAAAGATTATCTGAAACTATCAGGCTTACTTCAACGTCTACAGGATTAAACCTTGTGGTCGCGCTTAGTTACAGCTCGAGGTGGGAAATAACTGATGCTGCAAGGAAAATGGCAGTTGATATCAACAATGGTTCGCTGAAAAACGAATCAGTAAATGAATCGGAATTTGAAAAATACCTTAATACTTATGGCATTCCGGACCCTGACCTGATGATCAGGACCAGTGGTGAATTAAGAATTAGTAATTTTCTTTTATGGCAGCTTGCTTATGCCGAATTATATTTTACCGAAAAACTTTGGCCTGATTTTCGTAAGGAAGATTTTTATGATGCTATAATAGACTTCCAGAAGAGAGAAAGAAGGTTTGGAAAAACTAGTGGACAGATTTTGGAAAATTGATTAAATGATTATGATTAGAGGAATTAAACGGGTTATTGTAGCACTACTTCTGATTTTTATAGCCGTCTCAGTAAATGCACAGGAGAAACAGAAAATTTTTAATTTTTCACAGGAGAGTGACTATATTATAGGTGGAGTCTCAATTTCAGGGATAAGGTACCTCGATATAAATGCTTTGGTAGGGATCTCCGGGCTGAAAGTGGGCCAGACGGTCACTATCCCGGGTGATGCTATTACTACAGCTGCTCATAGACTATGGCAGCAAGGTCTGTTTTCCGACGTAAGGATCTCTATTGATACTCTTAAATCAGATACTGTTTTTCTCGATATTTTTCTTCAGGAGCGCCCAAGGGTCTCTGCCATTAAATTTAACGGAATAAGAACTTCTGAGAAAGATGACCTGGTGAAAAAGCTAAACCTGCCTGTCGGATCCCAGATAACCTCATATATTCTTGACAATACCCGGAAGATCACAAGGGACCATTATATCGAAAAGGGATTTCTCAACACTACCGTTGATTTTGTTGAGAAAGATGATCCTGATCAGCCTAATAATGTCATTTTAAGCATTAATGTTGATAAGAAGGAAAAGGTCAAGATCGGAGAGGTTAATTTTATCGGCAACGAATATTTCAAAGCATCGAAGCTACGTCACCAGATGAAGGGTACAAAGGTAAAGAACTTTAACTTTCTTAAAGTCTCAAAATATATTGGTGAGAAATTTGATGAAGACAAAATAAAGCTTGAAACTTTCTATAACGATAACGGTTTTAAAGATTTCAATATAATCTCCGATTCTCTTTATAAGATTTCGGATAAAAGAGTTGGCCTGCAAATTAAGATTGATGAAGGAAAGCAATATTTTCTGAGGAATGTCGATTGGGTTGGCAACAGTGTTTACAGGAAAGAGGATCTCGATAAGGTCTTTAATATAAAACATGGATCAGTCTATAACCAGTCGCTGATCCTTGACAGGCTCAAGGGAGCAGGAGGTTCTGAAGATGCTGTCAGCAACCTTTACCTCGATTACGGGTATCTCTTCTCTGATCTCACACCGGTTGAATCTAAGGTTGAGGGCGACTCTGTTGACCTTGAGATCAGAATTTTTGAGGGAGATCAGGCGTACATTAATGATGTGATAATATCAGGCAACACCAGGACAAATGAACATGTAGCGAGGCGTGAATTGTATACGCTTCCGGGCGACCTGTTCAGCAAGGAAAAAATTATGAGATCGATCCGGCAGCTTGGCGTACTTGGCGAGTTTGACCCGGAAAAGATCAATCCAACACCTCTTTCCGATCCAACGAATGGAACTGTAGACATGCTTTACAAACTTGAGGAAAGAGCAAACGATCAGTTCGAGATTTCAGGCGGATGGGGAGCCGGCATGCTTGTTGGTACAATAGGTGTGAGGTTTAATAATTTCGCCATGAAGGATTTTTTCAAACTTTCTGAATGGAGACCCTATCCTTCCGGAGATGGTCAATCACTAAGCATCAGGGCACAATCCAACGGGCGATTATATCAGTCATATAATATTTCATTTGTCGAGCCCTGGCTCGGAGGAAAGAAGTCTAACAACTTCTCTGTCTCACTTTTCAGATCGATCCAGACAAACAATAAGAAAAAAGGAGAAGATGGCTATATGTCAATGAAGATGGACGGAGTTTCAATAGGGTTGGGAAAGAGATTGGAATGGCCTGATGACTTTTTCTCGATTTATGGTGAACTTAGCTACCAGAAGTATGACTTGAATAATTGGACGTATATGAGGTTTCTTTTCGACAATGGACAGGCAAACCTATTGAGCCTCACAACAAAGCTTATGAGATTTTCAACCAGTCCTAACCTCATTTACCCTCGAAGCGGATCCTCATTTACGCTTTCTCTCCAGGTTACTCCACCTTATTCTTTCATTAGCGGAAAAGATATGTCGGATGTTACCGATCAGGTCAAATATAAATGGATAGAATTCCATAAATGGTTATTCAAATCGGATTATTATTTCCCGCTAACAAAGGATGACAAGATGGTCCTCAGAGCGCGATTTGATTTTGGTTACCTGGGATATTACAATAAAGACATAGGTCCTTCACCCTTCGAAAGCTTTTATCTGGGAGGCAGCGGTATGAACGGATATACTCTCTATGGACACGACATTATTGCTATGAGAGGTTATACCGATGGATCGCTTACCCCTGTTGATGCAACAGGAACTCCCACAGGAAACGTCTATTCGAAAATTACCTTTGAACTGAGGTATCCGATATCGCTTAACCAGCAGGCTACAATCTATGCACTGACGTTTCTTGAAGCCGGGCGATCATGGACCAGGTTCAGAGAATATAACCCATTCAAAATGTGCCGCTCTGCAGGTGTCGGCATAAGGGCAAATCTGCCAATGTTCGGGTTACTCGGTATTGACTGGGGGTACGGATTCGATCCGGTTCCTTCCGGTGCATCAGGCGCAAATAAATCACAATTCAGTTTTGTTATAGGTCAGGAATTTTAAATGAATATTAAATTTTTTGTTATGAAAAAAATAAGTTTGATAATAGGGATGGTACTTCTGACATCGGCTATGGCCGTGGCTCAGAAGTACGCTTTCGTTGATTCTGAATATATCAGGAAAAACATACCTGCCTTCAATACTGCGCAGGAGCAGCTTGATAAGCTTTCAAAACAATGGGAGAAAGAGGTTGCCGATGGTTATGCAGTTGTTGAACAGATGTACAAGTCATATCAGAATGAAGCTCCATTGCTTTCACAGGATATGAAAACAAAGAGGGAAGAAGATATCATCTCCAAGGAAAAAGAAATGAAAGATCTTCAGAACAAATACTTTGGTGTTGAAGGTGACCTTTTCAAGAAAAGACAGGAATTGGTGAAACCAATTCAGGATGATATTCTTAAAGCCATTAAGGATATAGCTGTTGAGGGAAGCTATGCTGTGATATTTGATTCTTCCACCGGAGGCAATATCCTCTTCGCAAACCCGAAGTTTGATATCAGTGATCAGGTACTCGAAAAATTAGGTTATAAGAATTAATTAACTATTTTTGCATTTAAATTTTTAAAACGATCTGAAATGAAAAGATTTACAGCGATTGCAGCCCTGATTATTTTTGTTGCTGCAGCCGGCCACTCACAGAACCTTAAGTTTGGTCATATTAACAGCGATGAGCTTATTCAGGCCATGCCTGAATTTGATTCTGCCACCGCTAACCTTGAGAAATTCCGTAAGGAGCTGGTAAATGCTCTTGAGCTTATGACAGTGGAACTGAACAATAAGAACGATGCTTATACTAAGGAGAGTAAAAACCTTACTGATATTGTAAAGCAAACCAAGGAACAGGAACTAATTGATCTGAACAGAAGGATCCAGGATTTTCAGCAGAATGCCCAGACACAGCTTCAGAACAAACAGGTTGAGCTTTTCCAGCCTATCTATACTAAAGTAGATAAAGCTATTAAAGATGTCGGCAAAGAGAACGGTTTCCTTTATGTTTTTGATGTTGCAAAAGGCTCCCTCCTATATTTTGATGAAACAAAGAGCACAAATATCATGGCTCTTGCAAAAGCAAAACTCGGATTAAAGTGAGTTAACTAATAAATACCAGTGACCATCCTCCAGCCGGCGGATGGTCATTTTTTTTAATGCCAGCAAAGTGAAAGAACAACCTATCGGAATTTTTGATTCAGGCGTCGGCGGTCTTACCGTAGCTCACGCTATCAAGCAGATACTGCCATATGAGAACCTCATATATTTTGGCGATACTGCCCATCTCCCTTATGGAGATAAATCGGCTGAAGCAATAGAATCATATTCAAGGAAAATAACTGAATTCCTCCTGGAACATAATGCGAAAGTAGTTCTTGTTGCCTGTAACTCGGCTTCAGCTTCTGCTTTCCACACTTTGAAAAAAGAATTCGGCAGCAGAACCCTGCTAATCGATGTCATCGACCCGGTGGTCGATTATATGGGCACAAGGGATTTCAAAAAAATTGGAGTCATCGGAACAAAACGTACCATCAGTTCAGGGATGTACGAAACAAAACTGAAGGTAAAAAATCCAGGAACCAGTGTCGTATCAATGGCTACCCCGCTGCTTGTGCCAATGATCGAAGAAGGATTCATCTTCGATGATATAAGTAATGCTATCATAAGAGCCTACCTTAGCGATCCGTCTCTTGCCGGAATCGAGGCCCTTATCCTTGGCTGCACTCATTACCCGATTATCAAAAACCAGATAAGCAAAATATTCAACTTCAATGTTGAGATCGTCGATTCTGCCCGGATAGTCTCTCTCTTACTGAAGGAGACGCTGGAAAAACACAATTTTCTTCGTAGCCCCGGAAAAGTAAGAGACCAGTTCTTTATTTCAGATTATACTCCCTATTTCGAGAAGATAGCCAGAATGTTCTTCGAAGGAGATATTAACCTTAAGAAGGCAGATATCTGGAGCTAAACATGACCAAAATCATACGCAAATCTCAATAATTATAGTTTTTTAGAACTTTAAAGAGCTAAATTTGTTCATCTTAAGCAATTGATTAAGTGTAATAAAGCCTCAATTCTTATATTTAATTTTTATCATGGCTAAAAACTCGCAGGTTATTAAAAGAGAAGAGGTGGTAATCCGCTTCTCTGGTGATTCTGGTGATGGAATGCAGCTTACAGGTACCCTCTTCTCAGATACAGCAGCCCTGTTCGGCAATGACTTGTCGACATTTCCTGATTACCCTGCAGAGATTCGCGCCCCTCAGGGAACAGTGGGTGGAGTATCAGGATTCCAGGTACATGTGGGTCACTCTGAAATAAATACCCCCGGTGATTATGCCGATGTTCTTGTTGCAATGAATCCAGCAGCAGTAAAAGCAAACGCCAGATGGGTCAAACCAGGAGGAATAATAATATTTGACAAGGATAATTTTACCGATAAAAATATTGAGAAAGCAGGCTATAAGGATGATCCGGTAATAGAGGAAAAGCTCGATAGCTTCAACGTTATTGATGCTCCTATCTCATCAATGGTCAAGGAGGCTCTTAAAGATTTCGGACTCGATCCGAAATCAGTGCTCAGGACCAAGAATATGTTCGCACTGGGTATGGTTTACTGGCTCTTTGACAGGAAACTGAAATATACCGAGCAATACTTCGATAAGAAATTTGTCAAAAAACCCGAAATTGCCCAGGCAAATAAGGTAGCCCTCAGGGCAGGCTATTATTATGCCGAAACAATTGAGGCCCTTAACCCTGTCATTAAAATTGAACCAGCTCCAATTCAAAAAGGTACCTACAGGAATGTCTGCGGAAATGCAGCCACCGCCTGGGGTCTGCTGGCTGCTGCCGAAAGGGCAGGACTGAAGGCATTTATTGGTTCATACCCCATCACTCCTGCTACCGGTATTCTTGAAGAGATGGCTGCAAGAAAGGATTTGGGTGTAAAAAGTTTTCAAGCTGAGGATGAAATAGCCGGAATCTGTACCTCAATTGGCGCAAGCTTTGCCGGTAATCTGGCAGTAACATCAACCTCAGGTCCCGGCATGGCTCTTAAATCTGAAGCTATCGGGCTGGCAGTTATGGCTGAGCTGCCTTTGGTAATCATTAATGTCCAGAGAGCAGGACCATCAACAGGATTGCCAACAAAAACAGAACAGGCCGACCTGATGCAGGCACTTTACGGCAGAAATGGAGAATGCCCTTTGGTAGTCATTGCAGCCAGCACGCCTTCCGACTGTTTCCATTTTGCATATGAAGCAGCAAAAATTGCCCTGGAGCATATGACCCCGGTTCTCTTGCTCACTGACAGCTACCTTGCCAATAGCTCTGAGCCATGGAGAATTCCTGTTATGAAGGATCTTCCGGAAATAAAACCACCATTTGCCGATACCAACGAGAAGCCTTTTCTGCCCTATAAGCGAGATTGCGAAACTCTTGCACGTTCTTGGGCACTCCCCGGAACTCCCGGGCTCGAGCACAGAATAGGCGGTCTCGAGAAAACTATGAAGGGTACAGTATCATATATCCCTGAAAACCACGAGATGATGGTTAACTTCAGGGCCGAGAAAGTGGCAAAAGTCTCTGAAAAGATACCCGACCTGAAAGTATATGGTGAAGAGTCAGGCGATCTTCTTGTTGTAGGATGGGGCGGATCACGCGGATATCTGATTACGGCAGTTAAGGAATTGCAGGCTGATGGTCATAAGGTTAGCCAGGCCCATTTTAATTATATCTTTCCTATGCCAAAAAATGTCGGGGAAGTATTCAGTAAATTTAAAAAGATAGTCGTTGCAGAACTAAACCTTGGCCAGTTTGCAGATTACCTGAGAATAAAATACCAGGAGTTTACGTACCATCAGATAAATAAGGTTCAGGGACTCCCGTTTACTATTGGCGAGATAAAGGAGAAATGTATTAAAATACTGGAGGAAAAATAAAATGGCTGAAACACAAACATTACAATATACCCCCAAAGATTTTAAAAGCGACCAGGAGGTCAGGTGGTGTCCCGGATGTGGCGATCATGCAGTCCTGAATGCTGTTCAGAAAGCCCTTCCTGAGCTTGGAATACCAAAGGAAAAAGTTGTCTTCATCTCCGGCATCGGATGCTCATCAAGGTTTCCGTATTATATGGATACGTATGGGTTCCATGGGATTCATGGACGAGCCGCTGCCATTGCTTCAGGCGTCAAAATAGCTAATCCTGAATTGTCGGTTTGGGAAATTACAGGCGACGGTGATGCTCTGGCCATTGGCGGAAATCATTTTATTCATGCCATCCGGCGCAACATTGATATAAACCTTATCCTGTTTAATAACGAGATATACGGTCTAACCAAGGGACAATATTCACCAACTTCGGAAAAGGGGCTGGTGACCAAGACATCTCCATTCGGGACTGTTGAGGAACCATTTTCAGTCGGTGAGCTTGTAATCGGAGCCAAAGGAAAATTCTTTGCCAGGACAGTCGATTCAAACGTTTCCCTGTCAACGCAGATCTATATTGAAGCTGCCAGACATAAGGGTACATCAGTTGTTGAGGTTCTTCAGAACTGTGTCATCTTTAATGATGCAATTCATGAAGTTGTAACAGGCAAAGAGGTAAGAGATGACCGTACAATTATCCTGAAACACGGCGAACCAATGATCTTCGGAAAAGATAATGACAAGGGACTCGTCCTGGATGGGTTGAAGCTCAAGGTGGTAAAAATTGGTGAAAACGGCATAACAAAGGATGACCTGATGGTACATGACGCTCACGAAGCTAACCCTGGCATTCAGTATATGCTGGCACATATGGGATATCCTGATTTTCCTGTAGCGCTTGGGGTTATAAGATCTGTTCCAGGCAATACATATGAAACAGAGATAGAGGATCAGATAAATACAGTCCGTAAGAATTCTAAAATAAAATGCATGGACGATCTTCTTGCGAGCGGTTCGGTCTGGAAAGTAGAATAAGAAGAACCCCCTTATTCCGGGAAGGGGGTTTTTAATTTTCATTTATTAACTTTAAATCCTGAATTCCAGTTTCCGAATGATGGATGATAAAGATCATATCCCCCAAGAATATCACCAGTTGCTTCATGATCAGCAGGAGCGGTTAAAGGAACTGGCTTGCATAAATCAGACCACTTATATTCTTAAGGAGGGAAAACCAATTGAGGAAACCCTTCAGCAGATTGTTTTGCTTCTGCCCGCTGCCTGGCAATACCCGGAGTACACTTATGCAAGGATTAAATTCCTTGATAAATCTTTTGAAACCCCTGATTTACAGGAGACAACCTGGAAAATGATCCAGGAGTTCAATACAATTGATGATGAAAAGGGTACGATTGAAATATTTTATAACAAGGAATTCAGCATTGAAAACGAAGGTCCGTTTCTGAAGGAAGAAAGAGACCTCATTCAAAACATTGCAAGCCTCATCACAGGCTATATTAACAGCTACAAAGCCCGCGACATAATCCGCATGGCTCAGGTCCCGAAGGAGAATGATACCGACATAACAAATGTCTCAAGCAGGAAGCTGCTCCAGAAATTCCTGGAACGGCATAATGCTGAACGGGACGTTTTTCACGACCTCCAGCCATTTAAGGTAAAGGAGATATTGCTCGTTGCAAACTTGTATGATGCTTATTCAATTGAAGGCGAAGGAAGATTTTCTGACCACATGCTCGGGGAATATTATCAGCTCAGCCTTACATCTCTCCCAAGAGTTACGGGCGTTACGGGAGAGGAAGAAGCTTTTAACAGGCTGAAAGCCAGGCATTATGATTTGATAATTATAATGGTTGGAGTCCATAAGGAGAGCCCGCTGGTACTATGTAAAAAGATTAAGGAAAAGTACCCGTACCTGCCAACTTTCCTGCTTCTGAATAACCCTGCCGATGCTCCCTTTGTAAAAAAGCAAAAGGCTCTGGGTGTACCTTTTGATAATTATTTTGTGTGGACTGGAGAATCGAAAGTCTTTTTTGCAATGGTGAAATTGCTCGAGGATCAGGTGAACGTCGACAATGATACAAAGAAAGGACTTACAAGGGTCATTCTTATTGTGGAGGATTCTGCTGAATATTATTCCAGCTATCTCCCAATGCTTTACACTCTTGTCCTGGAGCAGACAAGAAGCCTTATTGAAGATGTTTCGACAGATGAGCTTTATAAAGTCCTGAAGCTCCGGGCAAGACCAAAAATTCTTCTGGCTTCAAACTGGGAGGATTCCATAACCATCTATAATAAGTACAAGGATAGCTTATTGTGCGTCATTTCCGATATGCGCTTTCCTAAGAACGGTGTACTATATGATACAGCCGGTTTTGAACTCATACAGCTTATCAAGAATGATTTGCCAAACCTGCCGACTGTGCTTCAATCATCTGATTCTGAAAATGCAAAATTCGCTTTCACCCTTAAGTCAAATTTCATAAACAAGAACTCCGAAAGCCTGCTCCAGGACCTTAAATCTTTCATCAACTATTACCTTGGCTTCGGACATTTCGTTTACAGGGACAATAAGGGACGCCAGATTGCAGTGGCTAAATCGATGAAGGAGTTTGAAGCTTATCTTGAAACCGTACCTGAAGATTCTCTTGCCTATCATGCCATGAAAAATCACTTTTCACTCTGGCTCATGGCAAGGGGCGAAGTGAAAATTGCCAAACTCATTAACCCGATACAAGTCTCTGATTTCAAAAGTCTCAGGGAGCTCAGGGAATTCCTTATTGATATCATAAGGAAGCGCAGGAGAGAAACTAATAAGGGACGCGTAATCAACTTTGAAGAATCTGCTGTAATTGACGAGACAAATGTTGTAAGTCTTGCCGGAGGTTCTCTTGGCGGAAAAGGAAGAGGACTTGCTTTTGTAAATACCCTGATTTACAGTTTTGAGCTGGGCCGCCTTCTTCCGGGAATAAACATTAAAACACCAATTACAGCTATTATCGGGACAGATGAGTTCGACATGTTTATGGAACGCAACCATCTGTGGGACAGCGTGAAGAGTGAAAAAGATTTTAATGTTCTTCAGAAGCTGTTTATTGAAGGGAGCCTCAGCTATACCCTTGAGAAAGTCCTGAGAGTGTTTCTACGACAGATTGACAAACCTGTGGCAGTACGCTCTTCAAGCCTGTTTGAAGATTCGATGAGTCAGCCATTTTCAGGGATCTTCGGCACCTATCTCTTGCCGAATAACCACCCTGATTTCGAAACAAGGCTGCACCAGTTATCTGATGCAATAAAGCTTGTCTTTGCTTCAATTTATTCGAAGAGCGCAAGAACATATTTTGAAGCTATTAATTATAAGATTGAACAGGAAAAAATGGCTGTGGTCATTCAGGAAGTTGTGGGCCACCGGTTTAATGATACATTTTACCCGCATATCAGCGGCACGGCGCAGTCATTTAACTTTTACCCGGTTGCACACATGACCCCTCAGGATGGCTTTGCAGTCATGGCCGTAGGTCTGGGCCACTATGTTGTTGAAGGTGAAAGAGCCTTCAGATTTTCTCCGTCCTACCCGTCACTCGATATTGTATCTCATAATGATCTCTATAAAAACTCACAGGTTCATTTCTATGCCGTCGACCTCAATAAGAAGGACCTGAACCTTCTCGAAGGCGAGAATGCAGGGCTAATCTCACTTAACATAAGTTCGGCAGAAGAACATGGAACTCTGAAACATTCAGCCTCAGTTTTGAATACAGATAATGATACAATAATTCCTGGTCTCGATATTCCGGGCCCAAGGGTTATTAATTTCGCCGATATCCTGAAATACGATTATATACCTCTGTCGGCGACATTAAAAATAATCCTTGACGTTGTGGCCGAGGCAACCGGCAACCCTTCCGAGATTGAGTTTGCAGTAGATCTTACAAAAGACAAAGGGGGAAATGCTTCTTTTTACCTTCTCCAGATAAAACCACTTGTTGGCAGCGGTGCGGGTTATGATATTGATCCGGAAAGCATAAACCATGAAGATCTGATTCTTCAGTCAGGAAAAAGTATGGGGAACGGAGTTATTGACGATATTTCAGACGTGGTATATGTGGAACCGGAGAAGTTTGATAACCTCCGTACCACACAGATGGCTGAGGAAATTGATGCAATCAATGATAAAATGCTAAAGGGAAACACCCGGTATGTATTGATTGGACCCGGAAGGTGGGGAACCAAGGACAGGTTCCTTGGAATTCCGGTTGCCTGGCCCCAGATATCAAATGCAAAAGTAATAGTGGAGGTTGATCTCCCTGATTTCCATCTTGATGCCTCACTTGGTTCTCATTTCTTTCATAATGTAACATCAATGAATGTCGGATATTTTTCAATAAACCAGGAAACGACTGACGGGGAAATTATCTGGGATAAGCTTGCCAGCCAGAGAGTTATTGAAACAGGTAAATTCTTCAGTCATATAAGGTTTGAAAAACCCCTGACCATTCGCATGGATGGTAAAAAGGGGATAGCTGTAATAACAATGAATAAATAAACCTATCTGGCCATGACCATCATAGACGGTATTCAGGATCTTCAGAAGTACGATTTTACGGATACCTCTTTCGACTTGTTGATGCAGAAGCGAATACACCGGGTACTGATAATATGCAGTAATTATGATAACTACATGCTTGAGGAGGATGGAAGGATCGATGAGCAGATTTTCAATGAGTATGTAGCACTGAACCTGAGGTACCCTCCTGTCTTTATTCAGACAGATAATGCTGAAGATGCATTCAGGATTCTTGCAGATGGAAATGTCGACCTTGTCATCTCCATGCTCTCCCTGAAAGGAACCGATGTTTTTGCCCTCGCAAAAAAAATAAAGACGAAATACGAGAATATCCCGATAGTTGTTCTTACTTATTTCTCACGGGAGGTATCGCTGAGGCTTGAAGGCGAGGACCTGAGCGCAATCGATTATGTTTTCTGCTGGCTTGGTGATGCGTCTCTGATTCTTGCAATAATCAAGTTGATCGAGGATAAAATGAATGCCGATTATGATATTGAACACATAGGAGTTCAGGCCATAATCCTTGTCGAAAACTCAATCAGGTATATCTCATCATACCTTCCCAATATCTACAGGATTGTTCTTTTACAGTCGCTTGATTTTCAGCGCGAAGCACTGAATGAGCATCAGCGTATGCTTAAAATGAGAGGCAGGCCTAAAATATTGCTGGCAAATAATTTCAATGATGCCGAAGCTCTGTACAAAAAATATAAGTACAATGTTCTCGGGGTAATATCCGATATCAGCTACAAAAGAGACAATATACCTGATGAAAATGCCGGCTTTGAACTATGCAAGGTGGTAATGGCTGATGATGACAAAGTTCCGTTCCTGCTTCAATCCTCAAACCTTGAGCATAAGAAAAGGGCTGAGGAAATGGGTGCGGGATTTATCCATAAATACTCCAAATCGCTTTCGCTGGAATTGAGAAATTATATAATCCAGAACCTGGCCTTCGGTCCATTTGTATTCAGGAATCCGGACACACTCGAACCAATTGCCATCGCTACGGACCTTCAGACTCTTCAGCAGAAGATACTGACAATTCCAGATGACTCGCTGGAGTACCATGCTACCCGTAATCATTTTTCAAAATGGCTGAATGCAAGGGCTTTGTTTCCAGTTGCCCAGATGTTCAAATACATCAGGAAAGAGGATTTTGAAACTATGGATGAGATGAGGCGGTTCCTGTACGTTGCCATCTCGAGTTTCAGGCTTGGTAAAGGCAGGGGGGTAATCGCCAAATTCGACAAAGTGAGTTTTGATGAGTACCAGGTTTTTTCCAGGATTGGCGAAGGATCGATTGGAGGTAAAGCCAGGGGACTTGCCTTCATTAACAGGATAATTAAGAACTATAAATTATTCAATAAATTCCCGGATGTCCTTATAACAATACCGCGAACGGTAGTTCTCAGCACGGATATCTTCGACGAGTTCATGGATCACAACAACCTTTATTCGATCGCTATGTCAGATCTGCCTGACGAGGAGATACTTAACCGTTTCATTAATGCGGAATTGCCGGGACGGGTTTATCAGGACTTCTATGCTTTTCTTACTGTCTCAAGAAATCATCCGATAGCCGTCAGGTCTTCAAGCAAACTGGAAGATTCGCATTATCAGCCGTTTGCAGGAGTATATTCTACCTATATGATTCCCAGGCTTGCCGACAACCAGATAATGGTGAAGACCTTGTCTGAAGCAATTAAAGAGGTTTATGCATCAGTTTATTACAAGGCAAGCAAAGCTTATATGACTGCAACCGCCAATGTGATTGATGAGGAAAAAATGGGAATAATCCTCCAGGAAATATGCGGTAACCGACATGGCGATATTTTCTACCCGACACTCTCAGGTGTTGCCAGGTCGATTAATTACTATCCAATCGGTTCTGAAAAAGCTGAAGATGGGATCGCCAACGTTGCCTTTGGACTTGGCAAACTGATTGTTGAAGGGGGTATGTCGCTCCGTTTCTGCCCTAAGATTCCGAAAAAGATCCTTCAGCTTTCATCACCCGAAGCTGCCCTGCGAGATACTCAGAAAAACTTCAGAGCCCTTGACCTGAATATAAGCAGCTTTGTTCCTTCTACCGATGATGGCGTTAATATCATGAGGATCGATATTAAGGATGCGAATAACGACAGTGCGATGAAATATCTTGCTTCTACATACGACCGTACAAATAACATACTTCGTGACGGCATCATTCAGAACGGCAAGAGAGTTATTACTTTTTCCGGCATACTCCAGCATAAAACATTCCCTCTGGCTGAGATACTTTCAACTCTCCTGGAGGTAGGGCAGCAGGAGATGAATAACCCGATCGAGATTGAATTTGCAGCCAACCTTGAAACTCCTTCCGGAACACCTAAGGTCTTTAACTTCCTTCAGATAAGACCAATAGTTTATTCAGATGATACTTATAGCATAAACCTGGATAACATTAAGAAGGAGCAGACAATTATTTTTTCAGAGTCAGCCCTTGGTCACGGATTGTTCAAAGGCATTATGGATCTTGTCTATATAAAACCCGAGTCATTTAATGCTGCGCAAAACAAGAATGTTGCCCGGATAATAGAAAATATTAATTCTTCATTTGTGAAGCAGGCATTGGGATATGTTCTTATTGGTCCGGGGAGATGGGGCTCAGCTGATCCATGGCTTGGCATCCCGGTTAAATGGCAGCAGATATCGGCGGCAAGGATAATCGTTGAATCGGGCCTGAAAAACTACCGTATTGACCCAAGCCAGGGAACTCATTTCTTCCAGAACCTTACATCGTTCAGGGTAGGCTATTTCACAATAAATCCTTTTATAAACGAAGGTCATTATGATGTTGATTTCCTGAACCGTATGAAGGGTGTTTATGAAGATGAATTCGTCAGGCATGTCCGTTTTGAGAAGCCTCTCGAAATAATGATAGACGGGAAAAATCATAAGGGTGCTATTCTGAAGCCGGTATAATGGCGTGACTGAACTATTAATTTAATGAGTCTGTTTTTCAGAACGTTACGCTGCATTTCTAATATACAGCCCCTTCGGTTGCTATATCTTTATTGACCTTCTTTATAAGTCCCTGTAAAACACTTCCTGGTCCCACTTCCGTAAATGAGGTTGCACCTCCTGCAATCATATTGATAACTGATTGAGTCCATCTTACAGGGGAGGTAAGCTGAGCTACAAGGTTGGCTTTTATAATATCCGGATCAGATGAGGGTTGTGCATTTACATTCTGGTAAACAGGACAGATAGGTCTGTGAAAAATAGTTGCATTAATGGCTTGCTCAAGCTCAACCCTTGCCGGTTCCATAAGCGGGGAATGGAAAGCACCTCCGACAGAAAGCTTCAACGCTTTTTTTGCTCCTTTTTCTTTAAGCACTTCAATAGCCTTATAAATGCCTTCATTTGACCCTGATATTACAATCTGTCCCGGGCTGTTGTAATTAGCCGGAACCACAACATCATCCATTGCTGCACAGACATCTTCAACGATTTTGTCATCAAGCCCCAGTATGGCTGCCATTGTTGACGGAGTTTTTTCACAGGCTTTTTGCATCGCCTTAGCTCTCTTTGATACCAGCACAATTCCATCTTCGAAATAAAGTGCTTTATTAGCAACGAGAGCCGAAAATTCACCAAGAGAATGACCGGCAACCATTGCTGGTTTGAAACTCTCTCCCAGAAGCACTGCAAGTATTGTTGAATGCAGGAATATTGCAGGCTGGGTCACTTTTGTCTGTCTCAGATCTTCATCTGTTCCTGAAAACATCAGGTCGGTGATCCTGAATCCGAGCAGTGAGTTGGCTTTTTCAAACATTTCCTTTGCAACAGGTGATTTGTCGTAAAGGTCTTTGCCCATACCTACGAATTGTGCTCCCTGTCCGGGAAATATGTATGCCTTCATAATTGTATTAGTAAATTAAGTTCTGATTACATGAGCGCAAAAATAGAAATTTTTTTCAGTGAAGCTTCGACCCGATAAGATGTATAAACTCTTCGCGTGTGTTTAGTTGCTCAAGGAATATTCCTGTAAATGCCGAGGTCGTGGTCACCGAGTTTTGCTTTTGTACTCCCCTTATCTGCATACACATATGCTGTGCCTCGATAACTACGGCAACACCAAGAGGATTCAGGCAATCCTCGAGGCAGTCTCTTATCTGAGTGGTAAGTCTTTCCTGTACCTGCAGTCTCCTGCTAAATGCTTCAACAACCCTTGCTATCTTGCTCAGGCCGGTAATATGGCCATTGGGGATATATGCTACATGTGCCTTACCAAAAAATGGAAGCATATGATGCTCGCACATTGAATAGAAATCGATATCTTTTACCAGAACCATCTGTTTGTATTCCTCCTTAAACTTAGCAGAGTTGATTATTTTGCATGGATTCTGGCTGTAGCCCGTGGTCATGAAATTCATTGCTTTTGCTACTCTTTCAGGTGTGCGGAGTAACCCCTCTCTCTCAGGATCCTCACCAATAAGCTTTAATATTCTGTGATACATAGAGGCCATTTCTTCAATAGTCTCTGCGTTCCAGGTCTCAATCTTATTATAACCCTCTGTGGTCATTCCCGATCCATCATTGATTTTCTCGATCTTTTTAGCCATAATATTCGATAAAATTATTTTCTGTCTCTTCAATCTTAATGCAGTGAAGCAGCGCACCCTGCTTTTCAATTTCAGGCTTCAGCTCATTCCAGATGGCAATTGCCAGGTTCTCGGTTGTGGCAATTTTTCCCATCATGAAATCAACATCAAGATTAATGTTCTTGTGGTCGAGCTTCTCAGTCACTTTTTCACTGATTATCCTTTTCAGGATGTTAAGGTTCATTACAAAACCATAATTTTCAGAGGGTTCACCTTTGATGGTAACCCAAAGTACATAATTATGTCCATGCCAGTTTGGGTTGGAGCATTTGCCGAAAATCTCCAGGTTTTTTTCATCGGACCAATCCTGCCTGAACATCCTGTGTGCAGCACTGAATCTTTCTCTGCGCGTAATGTAGATCATATGACAGTGCGATTTAAATACAATATTAACCAATAAAGTTGATCTAACTAAATCCTAAAAGCAATATATTTATATCACTTAAACTGATATGGCTTTTAAAGTTCTCCTCATTACTGCCACTGATGCCGAAGCTGAGGCATTAAGGAAAATTCAGGGAATAAAACCTGGTATGGATGGGTTTTTACTGGGAGAATGTGAAGTAAGTCTCCTGATAACAGGGGTAGGATCAATGGCAACCTCATGGGCAATGACCAAATGGCTGTCTTCGAATCCGAAGCCAGACCTTGCAGTTAATATTGGCATAGCAGGCAGCTACAACACAGACATTTCAACCGGAGATGTGGTAGTACCTGTCTCGGATTGTTTTGCAGATGCAGGGATAGAGACTGGAAACGGCTTTATTACTCTTGAAGAGGCTGGACTGGCTGATCCGGACAGGTTCCCATTTACCAAAGGAAGAATAGTTGCAGAAAATAAGTACACTGCCCTTGCATTGACTTTTCTGAAACCGGTAAAGGCTATAACAGTGAACAGTGCGACAGGTTCAGACCTTACAATCGACAGGTTGTTAAAAAAATATAATCCCGATATAGAAACTATGGAAGGTGCAACTTTTTTCTATATTTGCAGCGGGGAAAAGTTGCCTTTTCTGGCATTAAGGTCAATCTCAAACAGGGTTGAACCGCGAAATAAAGACAAATGGAATATCCCGCTTGCTCTTATTAGCCTGTCAGAAAAGTTGAGAGAATTCCTTTTAATGGTTTAATGAAAGAATGAAACTGACACTGGGTTTCTCGCCATGCCCTAACGACACCTTCATCTTTGATGCAATGTTGCATGGCAGGATAGATACAGAGGGGCTACAATTTGATTATTTGCTGACGGATGTTGAGGAGCTTAACAGGAAAGCTTTTTCTGGCGATCTTGATATTACGAAAATGAGCTTCTACGCTTATGCTTATGCAGCTCAGAATTATCTGATCCTCGACTCGGGAAGTGCACTCGGACACAGGAATGGACCACTTCTGATCAGTAAAAATAAAATTGATCCTTCAAAGCTTGCAGCCGTCAGGATCGCTATTCCTGGAAAATACACTACTGCAAATATGCTTTTCAGCATAGCATGGCCGGATGCTCTGAATAAAACAGAATATCTGTTCTCGTCGATCGAGGAAGCTTTGATAAAAGAGGAAATGGACGCAGGATTGATAATCCATGAAACAAGGTTTACATATTATAAAAGAGGGCTTCACAAGATTGCCGACATGGGAGAGTATTGGGAGAAGCTCACTGGCTTGCCAATTCCTCTTGGGACTATTGTTGTTAACCGGAGACTTCCTGAAGATATTGCTTTGAAAGTTAACAGGATCATCAGAAGGAGCCTCGAATATGCCTACCATGATTCTCTTGCATCGTACGATTTTGTGGTTGCCAATGCGAAGGAGATGGACAGCACTGTGATGAATAATCACATTAAGCTATTTGTTAATAAATTCACAATGAACCTGGGCAAGGATGGTAAAAAAGCCATTTCGGAACTTTTCAGGATTGCAGGTGAGAAGGGATTAATCCCCGCACTTCCCGACCGGATTTTTCTTACTGCACATTGAAACACAGCTCTTAAAAATTCTTACATTTGATTCGGTATTGAATTTGAAGTAAAATTAAAAAAAACCGAATCATGGCCTTTGAACTTCCAAAACTTCCGTACAATCTTAATGCTCTTGTTCCTCATATCAGTGAGGAGACGCTGGAATTCCACTATGGGAAGCATCATCTTGCTTATGTAAATAATCTGAATGGTCTTATACCGGGAACTCAATTTGAAAAGGCCAGCCTTGAAACCATTATAAAAAATGCCGATGGGGCAATCTTTAATAATGGCGCCCAGATCTGGAACCATACTTTTTATTTTGAATCATTTTCAAAAGACGGGAAGAGAGTACCAGATGGGATACTTGCTGAAGCAATTAATAAATCTTTCGGATCGTTTGATGCCTTTAAAGAGCAATTTACTAAGGCTGCAGCCACTCTCTTCGGTTCAGGCTGGGCCTGGCTTGCAAAAGATGATGATGGTTCACTCCGGATACTACAGGAATCGAATGCCGGGAATCCTCTTAAAAAAGGACTTAAACCACTGATAACCTGCGATGTATGGGAACATGCATATTATATCGATTACAGGAACAAGCGACCGGATTATATTAAGTCATTCTGGGAAATCATTGACTGGAACATCATTTCAAACCGATTCTGAAAGTGATCCGGAACATCATTTATTTACATAATGTCCGGAATTTCGATTCCAGGCAATTTTATTAATCTCAATTTCTCTGTAAACGATCATGAAAAAGATTCTGTACTCTCTGGTATGTCTCTGCTATGCATTTGCAAGTCTTGCCGGGCAACAGTCAAAAGTAGTTGGCCGGATAATTGAACTTGGCAAGACCGATAACCGCACTATGCACCATCTGGATGTACTTACAAATCGTTTCGGAGGACGTATTACCGGATCTGATGCATATACCAATGCTGCACAATGGTGCGCATCGGAATTTAAAAAATGGGGTATGGAAGTAATTATGGATGAGGCAGGCACCCTTCCTGTAGGGTTTGACCGCGGACCATGGTTCGGACGTCTTCTTTCCGATAACGGGATGGATCTTCACTTTGCCACACCTTCATACACTTCTGGCACAAAGGGCGTTGAGCGCGGTCCAGTCCTTTTAGAACCAAAGAGCAGGGATGAGTTTGATCGCATGAAAGGTGCACTGAAGGGTGCCTGGGTGCTTATCAGCGGCAAGAACACCGGATGGCCCATTGATTTTTCGCAGCATGCCGATTCGCTCAGAGCTAAAGTTTTGGTTTACAATGATTCCATTTCAAAGCTGAACAGGGAAACAACAAGGCAGAATTATGAAAACCGCGATAAACCTCCAAAGGATCTTATGCCACTCAAAGAGGAACCGGCACTTTTCTACCACGAAATGTGTGAAGCCGGGATACTTGGAGTCATCCAGTCGGCTGCTGTTCCAATCAGAGTTCTCTATGACCGGAAAAATCTTGATAAGATGACATTCGAGACACTTCCAACTGTTTGTGATATAAAACTCGATGAGAACCAGTACACAGTTATCGAAAAGATGGTTAAGGAACGGAGGTATTTCCTCCTTGAATTTGATATACGCAACCATTTTAGACCAGGTCCTGTAAAATATCATAATGTTATCGGTATAATCCGTGGTACCCAGTATCCTGACGAATATGTAATGATGGGCGGTCACCTCGACTCATATGATGTTGCTACAGGCGCTGTCGACGACGGCTCAGGTGCAACTCCATCAATGGAGGCTGCCAGGCTCATCATGGCAGCAGGAGGGAAACCTAAACGAACCATTCTCGTCTGCCTTTGGGCTGGTGAAGAATTTCATCTAGATGGTTCGAAACACTGGGTTGAAGCGAACAAGGATAAGCTTCCAAAAATATCCAACTATTTTAATCGCGACGGCGGACCTACAGTTGCTTCAGGGCTGAATGTTCCTGAAGCCATGTACGACGATTTTGAAAAGATATGCAAGCCAATCAATGATATAAATTCAGATTTCCCGTTCAAACTTGTGAAAAATACCCAACCGCCGCGCCCAAGACCAATTACGGCAGGAGGATCAGATCATGCCTGGTTTGCAATGAACGGTGTACCCACACTCTCGTTCGATACGCCTGATTCCAAAGGTTATGACTTTAATTACGGAGAGATATGGCATACCGAAAATGATTACTATAACAAAAGCATTCCTGAGTACCAGGAGCATACGTCAATTGTAACCGCAGTTGTGGTATATGGTCTTGCAAATCTTGACCACCTTCTTTCCAGAAAAGGACTTTATGCTGAAATAGAAGAAAAAAAATAACACGGGATTAAACTGAATTGCAGATGAATATAATGCAACTTGTTCTTAAAACCCGATCGTACAGACGGTTTGATGAATCTCATCGGATTGATTATAAGCTGCTTGAGAATATGGTTGAACTTGCGAGACTCTCTGCCTCCGGGGCAAACCGTCAGCCATTGAAGTACCTTATTTATAATTCTGCTGAGGATTGTGCCAGGGTCTTTCCTTCAATGATATGGGCTGCCTACCTGAAAGATTGGGATGGCCCGGATGAAGGTGAAAGACCATCCGGGTATATAATTATTCTGGGCGACAAGTCAATAGCAGAAGGGTTCGGGGTTGACCACGGTATTGCGGCTCAGAGCATTATGCTGGGAGCAACCGAGGCAGGCCTCGGAGGATGTATGATCGCTTCTATCAGGCGCGACCAGCTTCGTTCTGAACTCTCAATTCCTGAAAATTTTGATATACTTCTTGTTCTGGCACTCGGGAAACCTGTCGAAAATGTAATAATTGATGAACTGAAGGATGGCGACGTCAGATATTGGAGGGACCCGGAAATGAATCATCATGTTCCGAAAAGAGCCCTAAAGGATTTGATCATAAAGTTGTAATTATTTGATATGAGGAGACTGCTCATAATGATATTATTGCCTGCTGCATTATGCATTTCATTGTGCGCTCAGGAGTCAAATAACCAGGGCAGCAGGATGCTTTTTCAGGGTATAGTGATGGAGAGGCAAAATGACGCCCCGCTGGCAAATGCGCAGATATTCATAAACAGGTCATTTTCGTCGGTCAGCAATGACGATGGAAGGTTTGCATTTTACGCAGGGAGGAGCGACACCGTAACATTCAGGCTCCTTGGCTATAAGCCGGCATTATTTTATATAAGCGACACTCTTGCCGGAAGAGAATTCGTTGCAGGTGTTTACATGAGTGCCGATACCCTGTCAATTGACGAAGTGGTAATTTTTCCAAGACTTGCAACCCTGAAAGCCGATATGTTCAATACCCGAAGTGAGACAAGCAGGCAAAACCAGAATGCCAGCAACAACCTGGCAATTTCTGCTTATCAGGCCAGAATGACACAGAATAAACTTGGTGACCCTGCGATTAATTATGAGGTGATCAGACAGAGGCAGAGGGAGGATGCCTACTCAAAAGGACAGATTCCCTCTGATAAAATAGTAGGGTTAAGTCCATTATTGCTTATTCCGGCCGCCTATATGCTTCTTCACGGGCTTCCTGAGAAACCTCCCCCGCTCCAGCCACACCTGACAGAACAGGAGGTGAATGAAATTCACAAAAGGTATATGGAGTCTATAAGGAAGAAGTGAAAATGGGATGGTTTTTCGGTCCTCGGTCCTCGATCCTCGTCCCTGGTAGTTAGTATACCGAGTACCTGAACAGCCTTATCCCTTGTTGAAAATAGCTTTGATAATATCGCTGGCCATCTTCGGATTCTCCTTCAGACGGCGTGTTGAATAATTGAACCACTTTTCGCCGAATGGTACATAAACTCTCATTCCATGCCCTTCATTTACAATGCTTTCACGCAACTTAGGTGTCACCCCGTAAAGCATCTGGAATTCATAGAGATGTTTTGGGACATTATATTTCTCCAGAAGTCTGTAGGCCCCTTCAACTAGAGGTTTATCGTGTGTTGCAATGCCTACGTGGATCTTGTTTTTTAACATGTATTCAAGATCCTCGAGATAATGCTGGTTTATCTCTTCATATTTCTTGAATGAAATTGCAGCCGGTTCAACATAAATACCTTTGCAGAGCCTGAAGCTCAGTGGTGCAGCCTCACTGTTCAGATCTGAAAGACCTTTAATGTCGTCGAGAGTTCTCTTCAGGTAGGCCTGAATAACCAGCCCGACGTTTGCAGGGAATTCTTTCTTCAGCCTTCGGAACAGGTCAATCTCCATGTCTGTGCATGGCGAATCCTCCATATCTATCCTTATGAAGGATTTATACTCAGCAGCTTTAGCCACAATCTCCCTTACATAACGGTAACATGCTTCCTTATCGATAAGTAATCCGAAGCTTGTTGGTTTAACTGAAAAATTACCGTCAATCCCGTTTTTGTAACTAACATCAATTGTGTTGAGATATTCTTTCTTATTAGCTTCTGCCTCATCAAGCGTCTTAATGAATTCCCCGAGGACATCAAGCGTCACTCTTACATTTTTACTGTTCAGATCCTTTGAAACCCTCATAGCATCATCGATTGTTTCACCCGAAATATAGGAATGAGAGAAGATCCAGATAAACTTTTTCGGAAAATATGGCAATATTGCCGCAATGAATTTGTTAAACATGGTAGCTATTGATAATTAATAATTATGTGTAAAATATGGAATGCTAATAAAAACCATCCTTAATTATTTTTTAATGACCTTTGTCATTGAAACCGAGAGTTTTTAAAAAGTGAAATTATTTATTTTGAATTAATTTTTCAGATTATGCAACCATTTATTTATATGGTATGTCATAAAAATGTCCTCAGTGTATGACGAGCGACCCTCAGATAATAGAAGGATGCACAAAGCATGACAGGAAGGCGCAGCAGTTGCTATACGACAAGTATTCGCGCTTGCTTCTTGGAGTCTGCCTAAGGTATGCATCTGACAAAGCTGAAGCTGAAGATATATTGCAGGACAGTTTTTTAAAGATATTTTTTAATATAAAAGATTATTCTGGTACAGGTTCTTTCATAGGCTGGTTAAGAAAAGTCACGGTCAATACGGCTATCACCAATTATCATAAAAATCTGAAATACAGATATCATATTGAAATTGAGGATTTAGTATCGGCCGAGACTGGAGTTGAAAGTTTCGAGGAGGATTTCTTTACCTCAGATGAACTTTACAAGGTGCTGAATGAGTTGCCTGCCGGTTACAGGATGGTTTTCAACCTTTATGCAGTTGAAGGTTATAAGCACAAAGAAATAGCAAAGATGCTCGGGATAGATACCAATACGTCCAAATCGCAGTACAGCAGGGCTAAGGCAGCTATCAGAGATAAACTTGAAAAACTTGGTAGGCTTAAAAGCAGATATACTGCCAGTAATGATTAATTAAACGATTAAAGAAAATCGTGAAAGGGAAAGTTGAAGATAAAATGTTGAGGGATCTTTTCAGGCAAAAGCTTGAGAATATCGAAATTATTCCTTCTCCTGAAGCAGGCAGCAAAATCATGCGGCAGGTTGGGCGGAGGGAGTTTCTGCGCTTCAATCCTTCACGCTTCAACATATGGTATACAGGTGGAATTGCAGTTGCCGGAACTGCCCTTGCAATTATTCTTACTTCAGGTCCGCATAAAAATGGTCTTTCCAGCGCCTTGAAAATAAGTAATTCAACAGAGATATCTGACCAGAACCCCGGCGGAATCCAGTCCTCAGGCAAATATATTGAACTTGAGGCTCAGACTCCTTTAAAAGAATATGATAATAATTCGAAAAAGGCTGCACGGACAAAGATTGGAGTGGCCTTTGAAAAGACAGAACCTGTAAGATCCGGTTCTGCTGCAGTGCCTTCTGGTGAGATAAGACCTATTAATGGGAAAGATATTTTCCAGGGAAATAATTCTGTAACCAACAACCTCAGGGGACAGAACCTGATCACTGATAATATGGCTGCAGCATCAGTAACTGAAGGATGTGCACCCTTAAAAGTATCGTTCAAAAACACAATTGCTGGCTGCGATTCATGCCGCTGGACCTTTGGTGACGGAGGTTCTTCAGCTGAAAAAAATCCGCAGTGGCTGTTTGATCTACCTGGAGAATACACTGTTACTCTCACTATATTTGGGAATGGAAACCTTCGTTCCTCTTCATCACTGATTGTAATTGTCCATTCCGCCCCCACGGCCAAGTTTGAATTTTCACATGATAATGATGTCCTGCCCAAATATGAGATCACTTTTCACAATTACTCTTCAGATGCTGTTAAATACAAGTGGAACTTTGGTGATGGATCATCATCGGACCTTTATGAACCAATTCACATATATAAAAAACCAGGCCGGTATAACCTAAAACTTCTCGTTACAACGGATTTTGGATGCTCCGACTCGGTTATTGTTAAAAATGCATTTTCAGGCTCAGAAAATTATATCGATTTCCCGAATGCATTTATCCCGAATATGAATGGACCATCGACAGGTTATTATTCACAGAAAAGCGATGAATCTGCACAGGTCTTTCACCCCGTTTCTTCAAGTGTATCTGAGTACCAGTTACGGATTTTTAGTCGCAGGGGGATACTTATCTTTGAAAGCAACGACATCAATATAGGCTGGGATGGGTATTACAAGAGTCAGCTGTGTGACCCGGGTGTTTATATATGGAAAGTCCGTGGAAATTATCTTAATGGCGAACCGTTTACGAAAATGGGTGATGTCACTCTGCTTAAAAATTGAGCTTTTCTGCTAAGACTGCCTCTGAATTATCATTCTCAATCATCAAATAATTCAGTAAATTCATCTGAATTTTAGATTTGTTAATTAATAAATCAGACTCGGTATGTCACATTTGGCTCAAAAAAACGTTAAATTATAAGGAATTGTAATTTGATTTAACTATTTTCGTCAGTGTAAACCTATACGGATAAATCTTGCTAAAAAGAACTGTATATATACTAATAACAGTATTTATCCTATTTTCAGATTGTTATGGACAGGACCCGACTTTCTCACAGTTCTATGCGAATCCTCTTTATCTTGCCCCATCCTTTGCAGGTGCTACGCAGGAATACAGGATCGGAATGAATTACCGGAACCAGTGGCCTTCAATTCCCGGAGTGTTTGAGACGTACAGCATTTCATTCGATAAGGCGATGCCTAATTTTAATTCAGGCATCGGTGTGCTTGCCACTTACGATGTTGCCGGATCGGGCGATTTAAGTACAACAAATATCGGATTGTTATACTCCTACGATTTTAATATAAACAAAGACTGGCACTTTAGACCTGGAGTTAATTTTAAGTTCTATTACCTTGGTCTTGATATAGCAAAACTGATTTTTAATAGTCAGATTACAGGAAGCGGTACAACACCTTCCATCTCTCCTCCGCCATTTGATAATGTCGCCGATGTTGATTTTGCCACATCCTTCCTGGCATACAACGACAGGTTTTGGGGAGGATTCACACTCGATCACCTCCTGGCACCCAAAACCTCATTTTACGCGAATGACTCAAAAGTGCCGGTCAAATTCAACTTTTTCGGCGGGATGCAGCTTATTAAGAAAACAAGGCTTAGAGTCAAGCTTAAGGAGGTGCTTTCCATAGCCGTGAATTTCCAGAAGCAACAGAAATTCTACCAGACCGACCTTGGACTATATTATTATAAGGATCCGCTTATCTTCGGTCTGTGGTACAGGGGAATCCCATTTGTAACATCACAGGCTGGCGATGCCGTAATAGGCCTGATTGGAATTAAAACAGAACAGCTTCACATAGGCTATAGCTATGATTTTACGATTTCAAACCTGATCAGTTCCACTGGCGGAGCCCATGAGTTATCGCTTATTTATGAGTTCAACTCATTCAAGATCGGCCAGCAGCGGAAAAGAATCAGGGCTATCCCATGTCCCGAATTCTAGAGACTCCAGGCTCCTTTACCTGCTGAATATTTTACCATAATCATGATTAAGAAATTACAATCGGTTTATAGCCATGTTTGTGTAAATATCTTATATTTGCGGCTGACTATTGTTTAACAAATATCCTATAACCCATGAAAAAAATTACCATAGCGCTCTTTTCAGTATTATTCCTTGCTGTTGCAGCTCTCTTTTACCTGAATCTCTCAGGGCACAAAAAAAGCGGCAAAAACATCAGCAAAACTGATGTTCAGGCACAGGGAATCGCTTTCGTGAATATTGATACTGTTATCTATAAGTTTGATATGTTTTTTGACAGAAGAGCTGACCTGATGGCAAAACAGAAGAATGCTGAAGCTGAACTTAATTCAAAAGTAAGCCTATACCAGAAAAATGCAAATGATTACCAGGACAAGGTCAACAAAGGATTAATAACAAGAGCCGACGCCGCTCAAAGAGAACAGGCCCTCTATCAGCAGCAGCAGGAGCTGGGTACGCTCCGCGACAACCTTCAGTCCAATCTGGTCGAAGAAGAGCAGGTAATGAACAGGCAGATCATTGAGTATATTATCTCATACCTTGAAGCAAATAAAGCCGATTATAACTACCAGTATATTCTCGGAAAAAGTTTCGGCAGCGTTGTTCTTTATGGCGAAAGCGGGCTTGATATTACCCAGAAAGTTCTCGACGCGATCAATAAAAAGTACCAGGCTGAGAAAAAATAACGACGATGGGTTTTGCCACTTCGTGGCTTGACAAAAGAGCATTATTCCCGGAATTCATTAATGAACCGCCTGATAATCAGACAGGAATAATTGTCGTTATTCCTGCATATAAAGAACCGGGCATTCCTGAATTACTTGATTCTCTGCTCAAATGCAATGAACCCGCATGTAAGGTTGAAGTTATTGTAGTTGTGAATGCACCGGCAGATGCCGAATCTGAAATAAACCTCGACAATAAGACCTGTATCAGCAATATTGAAAGCTGGAAGAGAGAAAACCAAAGCTTCTTCCGGCTTTATTATTTTGATGCAGGCCAGCCCTCAATAAAAGGGTGGGGCGTCGGGCTTGCAAGGAAGACAGGCATGGATGAGGCCCTACGCAGATTTAACTCAATTGAGAAACCAGGCGGTGTGATCGCAAGCCTTGATGCTGACTGCACCGTGGAGAAGAATTATTTCACAGCACTCTTCAGTGAACTGTTCAACAGAAAACATAATAAAGCCTGCTCAATATATTTTGAACATCCGCTTGCCGGAAAGGATTTTTCATCTGAAATATATGACTATATCATTCAATATGAGCTTCATCTGCGGTATTACCTGCAGGGACTAAAGTATGCAGGATATCCATACGCTTTTCACACAGTAGGATCTTCAATGGCTGTCAAAGCATCATCGTATGAGGGCTGCGGAGGTATGAACCGGAGGCAGGCTGGCGAGGATTTTTATTTCATTCAGAAGCTTATGCCCCAGGGTGGCTATTTTGCCCTTAATACTACAACCGTCTATCCTTCTCCGCGTGAATCGTCAAGGGTCCCCTTCGGTACAGGTGCTGCAATGAGAAGCCTTATAAAGTCATCCTGTAATTATTATATGACATATAATATTGAGGCTTTTAAAGAACTCAGGCACCTATTCAGTTTAACAGGAGAATTTTATAGATCTGATGATTCTCAGATTGTCACATTGCGGAATTCTCTACCTCCCGGCCTGAAAACATTTTTTCGGGAAGATGAATTCCTGACTTCTTTAACCGAAATAAAGGGAAACACCTCTGGCCCGGATTCATTCAGCAAACGATTCTATTCATGGTTTAACATGTTCATGATAGTCAAATACCTCAATCATGTAAGCTCAGGGATGTTTGATAAGCAACCAGTTGCAGAAGCGGCGCTTATGCTGCTGAAGATCACCGGTAAAAAGACTGATTATGCAACACTGCAGGAATTACTGGAAAATTACAGGTCATTGGAACGCGGAGTCAATTATTCTTCCTGGTAATCCTCCGGTCCTCAGCTGGAGTAAGGACAATAAAAAGATCTTCGTCAGGCTTTTTCATCAGGTACTGTTCCCTTCCGAATTTCTCGAGATTATGATTGTCGGTTTTCAGCTCATTTATCTTCTTCTTGTCCACCTCAACCTTATTCTGAAGATATTCGCGGTCTTTCCTTAGTCTGTGAAGCTCTCTCATATCCTGAAACCTGGAGATCAGGTTGTTTGAGTCCAGAAGAAGGATCCAGACAAGGAAGATGAGTATTGTGAGAATATATTTATTCCGGAAAATGGGAGGAACTTTATTTATGAATCTGAACCTTAACATTATAGTGCAAATCTACAATTTTTTTATCAACCGCCGCTCATAAGATAGATCATCTGAACATTGTCGCCGTCATGAATTATTGTCGATTCGTATCTTTCCCTTGGAATAAGGAGTCCATTAATCTTGACGATCCTCATTTTATAAGAGAATTTCTTAAACGCCAGCATTTCGCTAATCAATAAAGTCTCCCCGGGGAATTCTTCTACCCTGTTATTAAGAATTATTTTCATTGTCTGAAATAATCTCTGGTTCTTTTCATGAGGATCTCGACAACCGTATTCGCCTGCATATTTGCAACAATTCCAACTCTCGGAGCCATAGGTGGCATTTCTTCACCGGCCGTTGTTGATTCATCACCGCAGATATACAGAGTTTCATCGATCTTACGGAACTTTATGGCTTCACTCTTTCCCCAGCCGGCAAGACCTGAACCCATAACCAGCGGAGTTCCGGGCATCCTGGTCTGTACAGTTTCAGCCAGCATCTCTTTCATTTTATCACTGTCGAATGCCTCGACAATCACATCACAGCTGGCAAAAATCTCCGGTATATTAAGTTTGTCAAGTTTTTCAGTGTGAGCAATTACTATGATATCAGGATTTATCCTTGCTATATTCTCTTTCAGTGCGACGGTTTTAAGCATCCCTACCTGCGATGCGAAAAAACATTGCCGGTTCAGATTGGCTGGTTCAATAACATCGAAATCGGAGATTACAAGAGTGCCAACACCGCTTCTGGCAAGCGCAACAGCACAGTTTGAGCCCAGGCCTCCCGCGCCGGCTATACCGACCCTGAATCCTGCAAGATGATCCCTAATCTCTGAGAATCTCATTCAAATCTAATAAAAAGGAGCTATTTAATATTGCCTACTTTGATGCTGTCAAGCTCTATCGTCCAAACAATGGGAGTATATCCAGCTACATACCCCGGGATCCCTTCAAATCCCCAAGCTAGGCTTGATGGTGTCAGCAATCTATATTTTCCTCCCACTTTCATCAGGCGCAGGCCTTCATCTATACCCAGGACAACGTCATCATATGTTCCAATAACATGTTTATAGGGTTTTGTAATTGGATCATTGGTATCAAATACTACATAATCAGTAAATGCAGCTTCATATTTGAAATAGATTGTGTCGCGATCAACCGGATAAGATCCAATTCCAGGTTTTAGCTCTATAAAGTACAAACCGCTTGTTGTAAGTACATAGGTGGTATCTCCGAGGGACTTAACATAGGAATCGATCATCTTCTGTTCATGTTCAGCCCACTTATTCTTTTCACAGCTAGTTGCCAGCAATGTAATTACAAGGAGAAAAAAGACTCTTAATGGATTCATTTTCATAATTAATTAAAGCTGGCGAAAGATAACAACCTTTTAACCTTTTTGCAAAGTTACCTCAATGGAACGGAAACCCGATAAAATTATTTTAAATCTGGTTACTGGATATCTGGTTATCCTTTCTTCTGTTACTTCAGGAAGGAATGTGCTGATTATCATATATGCATGGTTGTTTATAATGATTTAAGTCATGACCTCTTTTACCAAAATAGCTTAAATTTGATTTTATTAACTTTTAATGTTTTATAAACCTGTTTCGTTATGGACATTAATGCAATAAAAGCTGAGCATATACTCATTAAGGAATGGGATTATATATGGACCCCGCTCAACAAGGGTTATACTGACAAGATTCTTTATATTAATGTTGGCTCCGGGGAAATAAAAGAGAAAAATGTACCTCCGGTGATGAAGGAAAAATTCATCGGGGGGAAAGGTTATGGCCTTAGACTTTTATGGGATGCCACAAAACCGGATACAAAGTGGAATGATCCTGAAAATGAAATTATTATATCTTCAGGACCCATCGGCGGCATAACCCAGTATTCAGGTACCGGTAAATCATTGGTTGTAAGCCTGTCGCCTCAGACAGATTCTGTAATGGACAGCAACGTGGGAGGTTTTTTCGGACCCTTTCTGAAATTTTCAGGATTTGATGCTCTTGAACTTCAGGGCAAGGCCGAAAAAGATGTAATTGTTTTCATAGACGGTATCAACCATAATATAAAGATTTTTGAAGCCCCTGCCGAAGCAGTCGACAGCCACCTTCTTGCCGAGCAGCTTACTGAGATTTTTGCTGACAATGATAATGAGAAGAAAAACATTGGGGTGGTATCAGCCGGTTCTGCTGCCAACCATTCACTTATAGGAATGCTGAACTTCAGCTTTTATGATTCGAAAAGGAAGAAAGTGAGGCTGAAACAGGCAGGCCGCGGAGGAATAGGCACTGTATTCCGCAATAAAAAAATAAAAGCCATCGTCTGCAAGATTCCCGGAGTAAAAGGCAACCTTAATAATGTTGTCGATCTTGAAGCAATCATGGAGAGAGGTAAACGTTTCAACCGCGAGATTCGTGAGCTTGACGACAAACAGTGCCAGATGAGGCAGGTAGGTACAGCCCACCTGATGGAGGTAATGAATGACCATGACCTCCTTCCTGTTCATAATTATAAATTCGGAAGCCACCCGGATTCCTATAAAATAGATTCATCGGTCTGGAAGAGAAACTTCACCCAAAATAATCCGGACGGCTGCTGGATCGGCTGCAATATGTCATGCAGCAAAGGCATTGACGATTTCGAACTGAAAACAGGACCCTACAAGGGACAAAAAGTGATCGTTGATGGTCCGGAATATGAGAATGCCGCAGGGCTTGGTTCAAACTGCGGGATCTTTGACCCGGGGTATATTATTGAATCCAACTTCTACTGCGATACCTATGGAATCTGCACGATCACATGGAGCACACTCACTGCATTTATTATGGAGTGCTTTGAAAACGGCATCCTGAACATTGAGAGGACAGGCGGACTTGAGCTGAAATTCGGAAATGCATCTGCTGCAATGGAGATGCTTCACCAGCTGGCAAGAGGAGAAGGCTTCGGCCTTACTGCCGGGCTGGGAGTCAGGAAAATGAAACAGATGTTTATTACCAACGGCTGGGGCGATACTGCATTCCTGAATGATATTGGAATGGAAAACAAAGGCCTTGAATACTCCCAGTATATGCCTAAGGAATCTCTGGCCCAGCAAGGCGGTTTTGCACTTACGAACAAGGGCCCGCAGCACGATGAGGCCTGGCTTATTTTCATGGATATGGTCAATAACCAGATCCCGACATTCGAGAACAAGGCTGAAGCCTTGCATTATTTCCCTATGTTCAGAACCTGGTTCGGGCTTGTCGGACTCTGCAAGCTACCCTGGAATGATGTCGAACCTGAAAATAATGCACAGACTGACGAACCGGCAAAAGTGCCTGAGCATGTCGATAATTATATAACAATATATAAGGCAGTTACCGGGCGTGAATTCGATAAGAAGAGGCTTATTGAAGATTCCGAAAGAGTATATAATTTTCAGAGGGTTTTCAACCTTCGCAGAGGCTTTGGCACTCGCATTCATGACAGGCAACCATACCGGGCAGCCGGGCCGGTTACAAAAGAGGAGTATGAATCAAGGGCCGAGAGGTATGATAACCAGCTTCGTGAAAAAACAGGTTTGAAGACTGAAGGAATGAGTACCTGGGAAAAGATGAAAAAGCTCCGCCATTACAGGGAAGCTCAGTATGAAAGCCTTATAGACGCTGTATACAAAAGAAGGGGTTGGAATAATAATGGTGTGCCAAGGATTGAATTCCTCCAAAAGATCGGAATGGATTTGCCGGAAGTAATTGAAGTCGTAAAGAATTACCAGTAACAAACCTGATGGCCACAGTGATTGCTTTTCTCCGTGGTGTGAATATGACCGGTCATAACATTATCAATCAAATACCACTTTAAATGAAAAATATTTTACTAATTATTGTGGCTGTCGCATTTATCACTACCGGATGCAGGAATACAAAATCCGATGAGATTATAATCTTTCATGCAGGGAGTCTCTCGGTACCTTTTAAGGAGCTTGCAACAGAATATGAGAAGCTTAACCCGGGAACAAAAGTTCTTCTTGAACCGGCTGGCAGCCTGGTTTGCGCCCGTAAGATCACTGAGCTGAAAAAACCGTGCGATATTATCGCGTCCGCCGATTATTTTGTTATAAATGAACTTCTTATCCCCGATTATACAAAATGGAGCATCAGGTTTGCTACCAATGAGATTGTCATCGCCTTCCAAAAAAAGTCGAAATATGCTTCAGAAATAAATGCATCAAACTGGATGGATATCCTGATGAAGGATGATGTGACTTTCTCTAGATCCGATCCTGATTCCGATCCATGCGGCTACAGAACAATCCTCACATTCAAGCTTGCAGAGAAATATTATAACAGGCCAGAACTGGCCGACCGGCTCGCTTCTAAGAACAGGGATTTCATAAGGCCAAAGGAGGTCGATCTTGTAGCTCTTATAGAAGCTAATGCCGTAGATTATATGTTTCAATATAAATCGGTTGCTATCCAGCATAATTTGAGATATATTGAATTGCCTCGCGAGATAAACCTGGGCGATCCGTCAATGAACGACCTTTATAAAACAGTCAGCCAGGATGTCACAGGTAGTACGCCCGGAAGCAAAATTACTGTCACAGGGGAATATATTAATTACAGCCTGTCTGTTCTGGATAATGCTCCCCATTATAAGGATGGTGTAAACTTTGTATCTTTCCTGCTTAGCGATAAGGGAATGGATATCTTCAGGAAGAATGGCCAGCAACCTATACAACCTTGTACTTCCGGACAGCCGGATGCGATACCAGAAAGCCTTAAAAAGTACCTGAAATAAGAATCATCTCAGTAATTCAGAATGTCAAGAAACACTCCTTTTACCTGGATACTTTTAATGCTATCTTCGCTGGTGCTGCTCTTCATACTGGCACCACTTGCCGGAATGTTTCTTCATACAGGAGGTTCCGAACTTCTTGAGACCGTAAACGATCAGGAAGTAAGGGCGAGCATCTGGCTTACGATCTGGGTAGCTTTTGCCGCAACTTTCTTCTTTGCGATCGGGGCAATCCCTCTTGCCTGGCTCCTGGCAAGAAAAAAATTCCCCATGAAAAACATCGTTCAGGGAATTATTGACCTGCCTGTTGTCCTTCCGCATACTGCAGCAGGAATTGCTGTTCTTGGCTTCATATCACGAGATGGTCTGCTTGGCAAGGTGGCAAATAGTGTAGGTCTTACACTTATTAATAATCCGGCTGGTATTGCTTTGGCAATGGCTTTTGTGAGCATCCCTTTCCTAATCAATTCTGCCCGCGACGGTTTTGCTGCTGTCCCCGAGCGTCTCGAAAAGGCAGCTCTAAGTCTTGGTGCCAGCAGGACAAGGGTACTCTTTACAATTTCATTGCCTCTTGCCTGGAGGAGCATTATGACCGGCTTTGTGATGATGTTTGCACGCGGAATGAGCGAATTTGGTGCTGTTGTAATAGTTGCATATCACCCTATGATTGCCCCTGTGCTTATATATGAAAGATTTAGTTCGTTCGGACTAAAATATGCAAGACCGGCTTCTGTTCTGTTTATTATCGTGGCACTTGCCGTATTTATACTTCTTAGATTGATTGCCATAAGGAAAAAGGAAACTCATATTGTCCCTGATGCTGAAGCTTGAAAACATATCGAAAAAGCTTGGAAATTTTAGTCTGGCTGAGATCTCAATGGAAATCAGGAATGGCGAATATTATGTCCTTCTGGGCAGATCGGGATCAGGAAAGACACAATTGCTTGAATTGATAGCCGGGCTCAATGACCCTGATTCAGGAAAAATATGGCTTGATAATGAGGATATTACAACCAAAAAAATTCAGGAAAGAAATATCGGGCTTGTTTTCCAGGATTATGCGATCTTTCCCAATCTGACTGTTTTTGGCAATATTGCCTATTCGCTTCGTTGCAAAAAAACAGATAAAAAAGTTATAAATAATGAAGTTACAAGGATCGCAAAGGAGCTCAATATCAGTCACCTGTTGAACCGTTTTACAAATAATCTGTCAGGAGGTGAACTGCAAAGGGTAGCTCTGGCTCGCACCCTGATCACTTCTCCCCGGCTGCTTCTCCTTGATGAACCCCTGGCATCAATTGACGCAAGCCTTAAGGATGACATAAAAAGAACATTCAGGCAGCTTAACAGAAAAGGACTTACGATTGTTCATGTCACTCATGATTACAGTGAAGCCGTCATTCTCGCTACAAGGATCGGTGTGATCCATAATGGACGCATACTTCAGGAAGGTCTTCCTGATGACGTATTCGGAAAACCGGTAAACAGGTTTGTTGCAAGATATGCAGGGATAAGGAATTTTTTCAGAGTAAAATTCAGAAACGAGGGCCGGTCATGGAAGGCAGAATGTAATGGGAACCTTGTTCTGAATCTGCCAGAAGGTAAATACCCTGAGGAGGGCTTGATAATAATCAGAAGCAACGCTATCAGCATTTTTAAAGCAGATCCTTCAAATGAGGCTGGAAATTGTTTTAGAGGAGTCGTTAAGGAGCTATCGCCAAGTGAGCAAGGGATAGAACTCCTGGTAGAAGCTGGAGAGATGTTTTATGTCGATGTTCCCATGAATGATTTTAAGAAATTGCAGATAACGGAAGCTTCTGATGTTTGGATCTCATTTCCTGCTGAAGCCTGCATTGCCCTGCCAGGTGGGGGCTAGAGAAGAAGAGATATCGGGAAGATAAAAAATTGAATGGGAGATGGGGAGAATGGACGAGTGAAGGACTATATTAGAAAAGATATTAGAAATGGAAATGATAACATTTGAAAAGGCTTATGAGATTGTGATGAATTCAGCCTTCAGCACTGGTACCGAAACAGTTCCTTTTACAGACTCTTATAACCGGGTGCTGGCTGGCAAAATTGTAAGCGACATTGATATGCCTCCTTTCAACAAATCGTCGATGGATGGGTTTGCCTGCAGAAAACAGGATCTGGCAAATGACCTTGAGATTATTGAAACCATTCCTGCGGGGAAATCTCCTTTAATGGCGCCTGGCATAAATCAGTGCTCCAAAATAATGACCGGAGCCCCTGTACCTGAAGGAGCCGATTGTGTAATTATGATCGAGGATACGGAAATCCTGCCATCCGGCAAGGTAAGGTTCAACAAAGCAATTACAAAGGAAAATATTGCTACCAGGGGAGAGGATATTAAAAAAGGAGATACGGTCTTAAATCCAGGAATGAAGGTCAGCCCTCAGCATATCGCTGTAATGGCTTCTATTGGTCATACCACGGTGATGGTCAGCAGAATGCCGCGAATTGCTGTCATAAGTTCAGGGAGTGAACTTGTTGAACCATCTGAGGTACCAGGTGTTTCACAGATCAGAAACACCAACTCATTTCAGCTTATGGCTCAGGTTGAAAGAGCGGGGGCAATTGGCAGGTATTACGGAATTGCCAGAGACGATGAGGATGTTACTTATAATATATTAAGCAAGGCGCTTTCGGAAAACGACATCGTTCTGATCACCGGCGGTGTTTCGATGGGCGATTTCGATTTTATTCCGGCAGTTCTCGAAAAAGCTGGTGTAAGGATACTCTTTAAAAGCATAGCTATCCAGCCAGGCAAGCCGACAACTTTCGGTATCCATAAAAAGGCAATAGTTTTTGGCCTCCCCGGGAATCCGGTGTCTTCGTTCCTTCAGTTTGAACTGCTGGTAAGGCCATTGATCAGCGAAATGATGGGGTATGACTGGAAACCGTTTGAAATTCATCTTCCTCTTAAAGAAAAATTTTCGAGGAAATATGCCGACAGGATGGTTCTTATTCCTGTTTCAATTACTGCTGACAGACAAGTTCTTCCGGTCGAATTTCATGGTTCTGCCCATATTTCTGCAATGTCTGATTCGTTCGGTATTGTTTCATTGCCTGTTGGAATAAAATCAATTGAAAAAGGAGAAATTGTAAGTGTACGACAGATTTGACAGAGAGATAAATTACCTGCGCATTTCGGTAACCGACAGATGTAATCTGCGATGCCGTTATTGCATGCCTGAAGAGGGTATCCGCCTCCTCCGGCATGAAGATATCCTTACTTTTGACGAAATAACCGGATTCACGAAAGCGGCGGTAAGGAATGGCATCACTAAAGTAAGGATTACGGGAGGCGAACCTCTTGTCAGAAAGGGAATTGTATCGCTTGTAAGTATGATTGCAGCTATTGAAGGCATCAAAGACCTCTCCATGACGACAAACGGGGTCCTGCTGAAGGAATTTGCCGCAGACCTGAAAAAAGCAGGACTTCATCGAGTGAATATCAGTCTCGATACGGCAGATCCCGAAAGGTTTTTGCATATCACAAGGGGTGGAAACATAGATGATGTGATGGATGGAATAAAATCAGCAAAAGATACCGGGCTTCTTCCAGTAAAAATAAACTGTGTCATACTTGATTCGCCGGAAGAAGAAGATGCAAGGAGTGTTACTCAATATTGCAGGGAAAATAATCTGGAAATAAGGTATATCCGGCAGATGGACCTTGTGAGGGGACATTTTTCCACTGTGGTTGGCGGCACCGGAGGCAATTGCGCATTATGCAATAGGTTAAGGCTTACATCAGACGGGAAGCTGAAGCCATGTCTATTCAATGATATATCATTTGATATCAGGGAAATGGGTTATGAGGAGGCAATTAAAAAAGCTGTTGACCTCAAGCCGGAATGCGGATCAAATAACTCATCAGGAGAATTTTATAATATAGGAGGCTGAAAACAATGAAAAAACTGACACATACCGATAATAGCGGAAAGGCTGTAATGGTTGATATTGGAGAAAAAATCATCCAGTCAAGGATAGCCAGGGCCTCAGGTCACATAACTCTGGCACCTGAAACAATCAGGTTAATCGAAGAAAACCAGCTTAAAAAAGGAGATGTCCTTACTGTGGCTCAGTTAGCAGGTATCAATGCAGCCAAGCAAACATCATCATTGATCCCGCTGTGCCATAACATTGCTATTGAGAGCGTTTCTGTCAAACTGGCTGTCGATAATTCCGGAGTTAAAGCAGAATCCGAAGTGAAGTGCACGGGAAAAACCGGAGTTGAGATGGAAGCACTTACATCCGTTTCTGTTGCGTTGCTCACTGTTTATGATATGTGCAAGGCAGTCGATAAGAAAATGATAATTGATCATACAGAACTTATTGAAAAGATAAAGAAATGAATCTGCCTCCAAAATTCGAAGTGCTAGTCATTACCCTCAGCGACAGGGCTCACAGGGGTGAATATGAAGATTTAAGCGGACCGCTGGTTAAGAAAAGAGTCGGTGAATATTTTGAAACAACAGGATGGAGTTTCAGCATAAACATGACACTGATACCTGATGACCCTTCAATGCTGAAGGAGATGCTGGAAAATGCTTCATCCGTTTATAATATTATAATAACAACAGGCGGAACAGGAATAGGTCCGAGGGATATAACCGTTGATACCGTGAAACCGCTGCTTTCAAAGGAGATACCTGGCATCATGGAGATGATCAGGGTGAAATACGGAATGGAGAAGCCTAATGCCTTGCTCAGCAGAGGCGTGGCAGGAATTATCGGCAAAGCTCTTATATATACGCTTCCAGGCTCGGTTAAAGCTGTGGATGAGTATATGGATGAGATAGTTAAGACACTAATTCATACAATAATGATGCAGCATGGCATCGATAAACATGGTAATCAGTAGGAGAGATGATTCAGTGAATTGGCTGTCGCTGTCCCTATAATCCTGTCATATCGGTCACGGGGATTCCTGAAATAGACTATCACCATATAATCATTTTCAGTCTCGTAGTGACTTCCTTCAAAATTCGAAGCAACACCTTCATTATCGCCATCCCTGAGAAAGACATACTCGTAATTGTACCACCCCTGCTTTAAAAGTATGGTGCATTCATACTGGCTTTTTTCGGGATTGTATTTCATCAGGTTGTTTCTGTTGAACAGCCAGTTGTTAAGGTTGCCGGAAACATACATCTGCCCTCCTGTTACCATGGATGCTGACGGGAGAGAGAAAAAGACATTCAAATAATCGGCATCAGTATCAGGGTCTTTGCCTTCCTGTGAAGCTATATAATACTTGCCGTTGAAATCCTTCCAGTAAAAATATGGTTTGAACTCCCTGTTTTCTGACGGCTTCAGGAAGACATTATAAAATGGAGAAAGAAAATCGATCCTGCTTATATATTCAGAAACATACCTTATGCTTTTTATGTCGAAGTATCTGAATTCATTTCCACCCATGAATATGTTTTTTTGAGATAATGAACTATATTTGAGTTCATTACTGCTAAAATATTCCGGCTTTAGATTCCTTTTTGCATTGTTCCACCTGCCGTTCTGAAGCACAAATGAATATATATCCCTGTAAGGGTCGGGGGCACTGATCCCATTCATAGCAACTGTAAAATCAACCTGCTGCCTTGCATTATCACCGGAAGTGAGCTGCGGCCGGTGCATATCAATTTTTACATTCACTGCATCTTCTGTCACAATAAACCGCATTGTCAGGACTGGCTTTTCAGGTTCATTATATGGATATATACTAATGATATAATTTCCTGAGATAGTGAATTTTACTCTGTCATTAGGAAACGAAATTTTGTAGTTAAAGTAATTTACAGTTGTATTGAAAGAGGGGTTGTAATCATCAATGGGATTCTCATAAAACCCTTCGAGATAATCATTTGGGAATATGTCTGACTTTTTCCAGTCCTTGTCGCAATGAATGAATGAATAATAAAACGTTTCAGCCTGGTTGTCAAGAAGATCAAAGTGCAAAGAAAGCTTATCATCGCTGTTAAGCTTAATTGAAGGGAAAGAAAGATTCCATCCCTCCTGGTAAAGCTGAACTGTTTTTATTTTGTCGCTGAAGACCTTATCACCGTATACAAGGGTATCCGGATCAGAGCCGTTCAGAGTCCGGGCAGAGAATAACAAAACGAAATTAAGAAATAATAACCCTCTCATGAGAATATCTTCAATTTGCATTAACAAAAATAGTGCAAATCTGTTATATGTTTTTTACAATAAACTACGACAAAGTGAAATCAAATCATATTTTTGTAACTATTGTTAATTTATAAACAGAACTGTGGTTTCAACGGAATATTTTAATACACTCATAATAAATGTCCAAAAGTATCAATTTAAAAAAGGGATTTGACATCAGGATCAAAGGCGCTGCTGAGAAACGACTCTCCGGCATGGCAGATACATCGCATTTTGGTGTTAAGCCTGTTGATTTTCCCGGACTGACACCAAAACTGAATGTAAAGCCTGGTGATGAGGTCAAAGCCGGATCACCGCTTTTCCATGACAAATTACGTCCGGAGATCCTGTTTGCTTCGCCTGTCAGCGGTACGGTTCTGACAGTGGAAAGAGGTGACAGGAGGAAAATGCTGGAGGTAGTCGTGGAAAGGAGAGGGAATGAATATCTCGATTTTGGTAAAGCAGATCCATCATTACTTTCCGGTGACCAGGTTAAGGAAAAAATCATGTCATCAGGTCTCTGGCCCGTGATCCGCCAAAGGCCATATCATATTATTGCAAACCCATCGGGTGTGCCGAAATCAATCTTCGTTTCAGGGTTCGATACATCTCCTCTCGCTCCCGATACTGGCTTTATTATGAACAATACTGATGGAAATCTATTAAAGACAGGCTTCAGAGCACTTTCAAAGCTTACTTCAGGAAAGGTTAATCTGGTTCTGAACGGCAGAGAAGAACAATCGTCAGTGTTAACAGAAATGGAAGGAGTTGAGCTTTCATTCTTTTCAGGACCTCATCCTGCTGGTAATGTTGGCGTTCACATACATCACCTCGATCCTCTGAACAAGGGCGAGGTGGTTTGGTTTGTCAATCTCCAGGATGTTGCAGCTATAGGCAGGCTTTTTACAGAAGGTGTTTACAAGACTGAAAGGATTGTTGTCCTTACCGGTTCTGAGGTAATAAAACCACAATATTACAGGATGCTCTCCGGATCATCGATATCATCTCTCGTCACAGGAAATGTAAGGACAGGAAACCTCAGATATATTAGTGGCAATGTGCTTACAGGTTCACAAATTTCAGAGGATGGATACCTGGGGTATTATGATTCACAGATAACCGTAATTCCCGAGGGAAATTATTTTGAATTCTTCGGATGGGCTGCTCCCGGAACAGGTAAATTCAGCTTCTCAAAGACATTCCTCTCGACCTTGCTGCCGAAGAAGGAATATACGCTTGATACAAACCTTCATGGCGGCGAAAGAGCATTTGTTATGACAGGCCAGTATGAAAGGGTAATTCCGATGGATATTTACTCCATGCAGCTTCTGAAGGCTATGCTTGCCGGCGATATCGACCTTATGGAAAACCTCGGAATATATGAGGTTGCAGAGGAGGATTTTGCACTGTGTGAATATATCTGTCCCTCAAAAATTGAAATACAGTCGATTGTGCGTTCAGGTCTCGACCTGATGAAAAAGGAAATGAGTTAGTAACTTGAGATATAATTATATAATGAGTTCATTAAGAGATAAACTAACAAGGCTTAAACCGCATTTTTCAGAAGGTGGCAGGTTTGCAAAGCTGCATTCTGTTTTTGAGGGTTTTGAATCTTTTATATTCGTTCCAGACAGGGTTACCTTCAAAGGCTCGCATATTCGTGACAGTATCGACCTGAAAAGGACAATGACAATAGTACTCATTGCCCTTTTACCCGCACTTCTTTTCGGATCATACAATGTCGGGCTGCAGCACTTTAAATCAATAGGCGCCGATGCTGCAGTATTTAGATCTTTCTGGTTTGGCTTCCTGAAAATACTACCTCTTATCATTGTAAGCTATACGGTGGGACTTGGAATTGAATTTGTGGCAGCTCAGATACGCGGTCATGAAATAAATGAGGGGTTTCTTGTTACCGGACTTCTGATCCCGCTCATAATGCCGGTCGATATTCCTTTATGGATGCTTGCAATTGCTACGGCATTCTCAGTGATTATCGGCAAGGAAATATTCGGAGGGACAGGGATGAATATCTTTAACCCGGCATTACTTGCCAGAGCATTCCTTTTCTTCAGCTATCCAAAGTGGATGACTGGTGATAAAGTATGGACTGAAGGACTCACTGCTGGGAAAAATATAATTGACGGATTTTCAGGTGCAACTCCTCTTTCTCTTTGCGCAGCAGGCGAAACGGCAAAGCTTCCTTCTTTTATGCACATGTTCATAGGAACGATCCCTGGTTCGGTAGGAGAGACGTCGACCCTTGCCATACTGATCGGGGCGTTTATACTGATTATAACAGGCATAGGAAGTTGGAAGATTATGCTGAGTGTTTTCGCTGGCGGACTGGGGATGGGATTACTTCTCAATGCTGCCGGAACAAACTCTTACATGGAACTTCCTTTTTATTACCATTTTGTGATGGGAGGTTTTGCTTTTGGAGCTGTTTTTATGGCAACGGATCCCGTAACTGGTGCACAGACAGAAAAGGGTAAATGGATCTACGGCTTCCTGATAGGGGTGATGTCAATTCTTATCAGGGTTGTTAATCCTGCCTACCCTGAAGGAGTTATGCTTGCTATTCTGTTGATGAATCTCTTTGCCCCGCTTATAGATTATTTTGTTGTTCAGTCGAGTATAAGCAAGAGACTTACTAGAGCGAAAGCTACAATTAAAACTAAACATGATGAAGCAGTTCAGTAACAGGTATATATTTATTTTCTCAACTGTGATGGTTGTTGCAGTTGCGGTTCTTCTTTCCCTGGCTGCCACTTTGCTTCAGCCTGCCCAGGAGAAGAACCTGGAAATAGAGAAGAAGAAAAACATGCTGGGATCCATAGGGGTTTCGGCTACCCACGAAAATACAGAAGCTCTTTACGATAAATATGTCAAAGAGAGCTTTGTTCTCAATTATAAGGGAGAACCCGTCCAGGGAGTTGATGCTTTTAAGGTTGTGCTGCGGAATGAGCAGAAGAAGCCGGCAGTGGAGCAGTATCTGCCTCTCTTTAAGGCATATCCCGACGATGGTGAAAAACTTATCATAATTCCTGTTGAGGGGAAGGGACTATGGGGACCAATCTATGGTTATGTTTCCTTAAAATCGGACATGAATACTATTTACGGGGTTAATTTCGACCATAAGGGCGAAACACCAGGTCTTGGAGCAGAGATTAATACTGCAAAATTCATGAGCCAGTTCCCCGGAAAGAAACTTTTTGACAATGGTAGTTTTGTCGCCATCCAGGTCGTAAAAGGAGGCGCATCGCCTAATGATATCCATGGTGTAGATGCAGTTTCAGGAGGCACTATTACAAGCAAAGGCCTCCAGAAAATGCTGTTCGACTGCATTAAGAAATACAATGATTACCTTCTAAAAAACAGAAACTAAGATATGACCAACCAGGAAAAAGAACCGATGTTCTCGGCTAAAAATCTGAAGCTCTTTACGGCACCGCTGGGCAAGGACAACCCCATCACCGTGCAGGTGCTTGGCATATGTTCGGCCCTTGCAGTTACCGTAAAGCTTAAACCGGCAATCGTAATGGCGCTATCTGTCACGATCGTGACAGCCTTCTCTAACCTTGTGATCGCTGCAATGAGGAAATATATCCCTGATAGGATAAGGATCATCGTTCAACTTGTTGTTATCGCCACGATGGTGATCCTTGTCGACCAGTTCCTTAAAGCATATATCTTCGATGTGAGCAAGCAGCTCTCTGTATTTGTCGGGCTTATCATCACCAACTGCATCCTTATGGGAAGGCTTGAAGCCTTTGCTATGGCAAACAAACCATGGCCTTCATTTATCGATGGCATTGGAAACGGAGCTGGTTACGGAATTATACTGGTAATAGTGGCATTCATTCGCGAGCTTCTCGGATCAGGTACAATTTATGGTTACCCGGTCATGGAAAAGCTTGGGGTCTACAATTCAGGTTATGAAAATAACGGGATGATCATTCTTCCGCCTATGGCACTGATACTTGTGGGATTGATAGTCTGGTTTCAGAAGAGCAGGGACAAATCACTGGCTGATAATAAATAACTGAAAGAGGTATGGAAAACCTGTTAAATATATTCGTAAGGTCAATTTTTATTGACAATATGATCTTTGCCTTCTTTCTGGGCATGTGTTCCTTCCTTGCTGTCTCAAAAACAGTCAAGACTTCTATCGGACTTGGTGTGGCAGTGGTCTTTGTTCTCTTAATCACCATACCTGTAAATTTTCTCGTCGAAAAATATGTTTTGCGAAAAGGCGCCCTGATCTGGCTTGGAAGTAGTTTTGGAGATGTCGACCTTAGCTTCCTGACCTTCATGGTTTTTATAGCGGTGATAGCCGCAATGGTTCAGCTTGTTGAAATGGTTATCGAGAAATTCAGTCCTTCATTATATAATTCCCTTGGGATATTCCTTCCACTGATTGCAGTAAACTGCGCCATTCTTGGTGCAGCCCTTTTCATGCAGCAGAGGGAATATGAATCTGTCACTGAGGCTACCGTTTTTGGAGTAGGTTCCGGCATTGGATGGATGCTGGCAATAGTGAGCCTTTCTGCCATCAGGGAAAAACTGCGATATAGCAATGTCCCTGTCCCACTGAGAGGCCTTGGGATTACCTTTATTCTTACAGGGCTGATGGCGATAGCATTTATGGGATTTATGGGGATTAAACTTTAATGTGAGTTACTTATGGTGTTAGGAATAACTACTGCAGGGACAGCTTTATACAGTGTAATAGTCTTTTTGATAATCATCCTGTTGCTTGTCGGAATGCTTCTCTTTGCACGTGATAAGCTCTCCCCGAAAGGAGATGTCAACCTGCATATTAACGACCAGGAACTTGTTGTTTCACCCGGATCGAACCTGTTAGCCACCCTTTCGGGAAACGGGATATTCCTTCCGTCGGCCTGCGGCGGTGGAGGAACATGCGGAATGTGCCGGTGCCAGGTAACCGATGGCGGTGGCTCAATTCTGCCAACCGAAACGGGATTTTTTACCAGGAAGGAACAACAGGATCATTGGAGACTCGGTTGTCAGGTAAAAATAAGGGAGCCTCTGACATTAAAACTTCCTGAATCTGTCCTGGGAATAAAAAAATGGGAGTGTGAGGTCATATCTAACCGCAATGTGTCGACTTTTATTAAGGAATTCGTAGTCAGGCTTCCTGAAGGGGAGCACCTTGCTTTTGAACCAGGGGGATATATCCAGGTAGATGTTCCTAAGTATCAGACAAGCTTTAAAGATTTCGATATTGATGAGAGATACAAGGATGAGTGGACAAAATTCACTATGTGGGACCTCTCAATAAGGAACAGTACTGAGACTTTCAGAGCGTATTCGATGGCCAATTATCCTGCCGAAAAGGATCTCATTAAACTGAATATCAGGATTGCAACGCCCCCATGGGACAATACAGCCAAAAAATTTAAAAGCGTTCCTCCCGGAATATGCTCCTCATTTATCTTCTCAAGGAAACCAGGCGACAAGGTCTTCGTTTCAGGACCATACGGTGATTTCCATATTAAAAACACCACTAGTGAGATGATATACATTGGCGGAGGAGCAGGAATGGCTCCTCTGAGATCGCATATATTTCACCTGTTTAATACGCTCGGCACCGGAAGGAAGGTTTCATATTGGTACGGCGCCCGCTCACTCCGGGAAGTTTTCTATGAAGACGAGTTCCGGGCTATTGAAAAGAAATTTCCGAATTTCACTTTCAACCTGGCTCTTTCCGAACCTCTGCCGGAAGATAAATGGACCGGGTTGACAGGCTTTATCCACCAGGTACTGCTCGATAATTATCTTAGTAAACGTGATGATCCTGAAGATATTGAATATTATTTCTGCGGCCCTCCGGTCATGAACAGTGCAGTCCTTAAAATGCTGGATAATCTCGGAGTTCCAAAGGAAAACATTGCCTTTGATGATTTCGGAATTTAAAATTTGCTATTGCTTTTATGGTTATTTTTGGAAGAAAAATGAAGAAAAGGTCACATATCGGGTTATTATTCTTCATCCTGGTCATTACTTCCTGCGGTAATAATAAACTTCAATATACAACGATAACCGGTTTTGCACAGGGAAGCACCTACAGCATGGTTTTTGAGAATTCAAAAAATCTTGATCCCCGGGATGTTAATAATAGGGTTGAAAAGATACTTCATGCCTTCGATATGTCTCTCTCAGGATACATTGATTCTTCAATAGTTTCGAGGGTTAACAGGAATGACACAGTTACCTGCGATTCATTCTTTATCGGGAATTTTGAAATATCGAGGAAGATATGGCAACTGACTGGAGGAGCATTCGACATAACCGTTGCACCACTGGTCAGAGCATGGGGGTTTGGTCCTGATTCTCACAAAAACATTTCTGATATAAAGCGCGACTCGCTGCTGAAACTTGTTGGCATGGAGAAAGTTGAACTCCGTGACAGAAAGATTATTAAGAGTGATCCGAGGGTAAGCCTCGATTTCAACGCTATAGCCCAGGGTTATTCGGTTGATGTTATCTGTAGATTTTTTGATGGGCTGGGAATTGAGAACTTTCTTGTTGAAATCGGCGGTGAAATAAGAGCCAAGGGCGAAAAAGCCGGCATGCCATGGAGGATTGGAATCGATAGGCCTGTTGATGATAACATGATTCCCGGAAGTGACCTGGAAGCTATTATCAGATTGAAAGACAAAGCTCTTGCGACTTCAGGTAATTACAGAAAATTTTATATAGAGAACGGTATAAAGTATTCACATGAGATCGACCCTAAAACAGGCAATCCGGCCAGGAATTCGCTTCTGAGCGCCACCATACTTGCCAATGATTGTGCTACGGCTGATGGCATTGCAACCGCCTGTATGGTAATTGGCAAAGACAAAACTATCGGGTTTCTTGCTCTTCATCCTGAATATGAAGGGTTCCTGGTATTTTCAGATGAGAGTGGAAATTTCAGGACCTGGACTTCAGAAAAATTTAAGAGTTTTATTTCGGAGACAGATACAAAATAGCATTTCGCCGGGCATCGTAATATTATCAATCAGAATTTCCATGAACTGCAAGCAGAACATCCTTCAAAATCATCGCCTGGATTACAGCCGATGTCCGTTTTCTGCGCGCATGTTATGCCCCGTTTCTTCATCTCCTCGTTATGGCTGATATGCGTATCCGGAAATTTGCCACGCGATTTGATGAGCAAACTTATTCCTAATCCGGCAAAAACCACAACCATGAAAATCAAACTGATCAATAAAAGTTTCAGAAACATTTAAGGGTTGTATTAATTATTAAAGATACCTTCAATAAATCCTATTATTTAAACAACTGATTCAATTATTTGTTTATTGATTACGATTAAAATGATATCAAAGGATTTATGAGCAGCATAAAACAAAACAGGGAGACTATCCTGTCTGACTTCCGGCTTGCCAGCCTGAGCAGGAACCTGAGCATTATTGGTCGCCGGGAAGTGCTTTCGGGAAAAGCAAAGTTTGGAATATTCGGCGATGGCAAGGAAATAATCCAGATAGCGCTCGCCAAACAGTTCATGGATGGCGACTGGCGTTCAGGTTATTACAGGGACCAGACCTGGATGATGGCTATGGGTCTCTATAATTCTCTTGAGTTTTTCCACCAGCTTTATGGCAATACTGACAGGGAAATTAACCCCGGAAGCGGTGGGAGGGTCTTTAACAATCATTTTTCGATCCCGAACATAAATCCTGATGGAACCTGGCGTGACCTTACAAAACAAAAGAATTCATCTTCAGATATTTCTCCCACAGCTGGTCAGATGCCAAGATTGATTGGACTTGCATATGCTTCAAAACTCTTCAGGCAGAATAAGGAACTTCACCGGTTTACAACTCTTTCAAATAAGGGAAACGAAGTCGCTTTTGGCTCTATCGGCGATGCCAGCACATCTGAAGGTTATTTCTGGGAAACGATTAATGCAGCAGGCGTTCTTCAGGTTCCTATGGCAATCTCTGTTTATGATGATGGTTACGGAATATCTGTTCCAAAAAAATACCAGACAACCAAGGGAAGCATTTCAGATATCCTGAAGGGATTTGAAAGTGAACCCGGTCGCCCGGGAATAATGATTCTTAAGGGAAAAGGATGGGATTATCCGGGGCTCGTAAAACTATATGAGGAAGGGATCGCAACTTGCCGCAGGGAGCATATTCCGGTATTGTTTCATATTGAAGATGTAACACAGCCGCTTGGCCATTCCACTTCAGGTTCGCATGAGAGGTACAAAAGCGAAGAGAGACTGAAATGGGAAGAAGAATATGATCCGATAAGGAAAATGAGGGAATGGATCATTGAAAGTAAAATTGCAACTGCGGAAGAACTTGACAAATTAGCTGCAGAGACTGAAGAAGAAGTAAAAGAGTCCAGGAGGAAGGGATGGGAAATGTTTCAGGGACCGATAAGAATTGAAAGGGATGCCCTGGTAAAAATTATCGGCGACCGTTCATGCAAATGTCATGAGGAGTCAAAAGAGGCCACTGTTGATAATATCACAGAAGATCTGGTAAAAGTCATTTCCCCGATAAGGAAAGATAATTTTATGGCTGCCAGAAAGATACTGAGGAACGTATGTGAATCATGCAATAAAGCAGACAATCTTAAAGAGGAGCTTCACGGCTGGTTAAAGCGCAACTATGCAGACGCATCATTCAGCTATGATTCGTTCCTTTATAATGAAACACCGTCTTCTGTAATGAATGTCAAACCGGTTGCTCCGCTTTATTCGGATAATTCACCCGAAGTGCCTGGCAGGCAGATTTTGAGAGACAACTACGATAAACTTTTCACAAAATATCCGCTGTTGGTAACTTTCGGCGAGGATACCGGTAATATTGGTGGTGTAAACCAGACACTGGAGGGTTTGCAGAAAAAATTCGGTGAACTGCGCATCACAGATACCGGAATAAGGGAAGCAACGATACTCGGACAAGGCATTGGCCTGGCTCTCAGGGGACTGAGACCCATTGCCGAAATTCAATATCTTGATTACCTCATGTATGCTCTTCAGCTTTTAAGCGATGACCTGGCAACAACTCATTACAGGACTGCAGGAAGGATGGTCGCACCGCTTATTATTTCCACCCGAGGGCACCGGCTTGAAGGGATATGGCACTCCGGGTCACCTATGAGCATGCTTATCAATTCCGTAAGAGGAGTCTACGTCTGCACACCCCGGGATATGACAAGGGCAGCTGGATTCTATAATACCCTGCTCGAAGGGAATGACCCTGCTATTGTCATCGAACCTCTTAACGGGTACAGGCTGAAAGAAAGAATGCCTGACAATATAGGCGAATTCAGGCTGGAACTTGGAGTACCTGAGATACTTAACACCGGGTCTGATCTTACACTAGTCACATACGGCTCAACTGTCAGGATTGCCGCCGAGGCAGTAAAGCAGCTTGCTGTTCATGATATTTCGGTTGAACTTATTGATGTTCAGACTCTTGTTCCGTTTGATAAAAATGGTATAATTCTCGATTCGCTGAAGAAGACAAGCAGGATATTATTTCTCGATGAGGATGTACCCGGAGGAACAACGGCCTATATGATGCAGGATATCCTTGAAAAACAGGGAGGATGGCAATACCTCGACTCTTCTCCGAGAACGCTTACCGGCAAAGAACATCGTCCGGCTTATACTACTGACGGTGATTATTTCTCAAAGCCGAGCGCTGAAGATATTTTCGATGCAGTATATGCCATCATGAAGGAAACTGAGACGGCAAGATATTAGCGAAATAGATATTTTTCAAATATTTTATCACTTAATCTTGCAGTGAACATTTTTGGTACTGATATTGTTAAAAATATGTAAATTGGCACAACAACTATTCATTATGCAGACGGAGCCTGATCTGTTTACAATATTACCTGAAGACAAGATACCTGAGAAAGGCAAGATACTTATTTCTGAGCCCTTCCTTCCGGATACCTTCTTTAATCGCACTATCGTCTATCTTGCTGATCATAACAGTGAAGGTTCCATTGGTTTCATACTGAATAAAAAACTTGAAATCAAAGTTTGTGATGCCATATCGGGTTTTGACAAATGCCGGGAATATCTTTGCATGGGAGGACCCGTTGCTCCAGATACTCTTCATTATCTGCACATTCTGGGTGACATAATCCCCAAAAGCGTATGGGTAAGTGAAAATATCTTCTGGGGCGGAGATATTGATTTTATCAGGAAGATGATCCGAAACGGGAAGATTTCAGAATCTCAGATCAGGTTTTTCCTTGGTTATTCAGGGTGGTCGGCAGGGCAGCTGGAACGCGAGCTCATGGAAAATTCATGGGTGATAGTAAAAGTCAAACCTGATATTATTCTTGATAACCAGTCAGGCAACAGCTGGAAGAAAGTTGTCCGAAGCCTTAATAACAAGTACCGTTTGTGGGCAGATTTCCCCGAATCGCCGGATATGAACTAGAGACTTATAAGTGCAGGATCTTAAATACAAGCTCTTTAAGCAGATCTCCTGGTTCGCTGCTGACATCACCATAGCCCTTTGACTTCATATCGTAAGTCCGTAACAGGCTAATTACCTGCACTGTCTTTGATACATTATATTTCGCAGCTGATACTTCGTAATCCTTAACAAAATAGGGGTTCACCTTCAGCGCGGCGGCAACATTGTTTTTTGATTTGTCGGTAAGGTAATGATAGGTGAGAAGCTTGCTGAAATAACTGAAGAGTGATGCTATTGAAAAGGTGATAGGATTATCTTTTGGATTATTCGCAAAATAGTGAACAATCATATTGGCTTTAAGAATATTTTTTTCACCAATCGCTTTCTGAAGCTCAAAATTGTTATAATCCTTGCTGATACCAATATTCTTCTCGATCAGCGCAGTTGTGATCACCGGTTTACTCTGTGGAAGAGTAATTATCAGCTTATCGAGCTCATTTGCAATTTTGTGGAGGTCGGTGCCAAGGTATTCGGTCAGCATTGCGCTGGCTGAAGGGTCGGTTTTGATACCCTTGGCCATCAGGTAACGTTCTATCCAGGCCGGAACCTGGTAATCGCGAAGCCTTGATGATTCAAAATAGACTGAATGAGTTTCAAGAGCTTTGTAAAGCTTTGTTCTTTTGTCGATTACCTTATACTTGTAATTAATTACCAGTATAGTGGAAGGCAGAGGTTTCTCGACATAAATTAAAATATCCTCGATCTTTTTCACCGTCTGTGCTTCCTTTACAATAACGACCTGGTGGCTGGACATCATCGGAAACCGGCGCGATGTCTCAATTATGGCAGGGACGGTAGTATCTTCACCATAGATTATAACCTGGTTAAATGATTTCTCTGCCTCAGCAAGAACATTGGCTTCAATATAATCAGTTATAAGATCGATGTAAAAAGGCTCCTCACCTGCAAGAAAATAAACTGGTTTGAAGATCCTTTTATTAAGATCAGAGATTATCTCATCATAATTTGATGCCATATCAGAACCTCAGGTGCTTTACTGAAATGCCATTGTCCTTTATTTCCCTCAGAGAATCGATCCCGATCTTAAGGTGGGTCTCGACATATTTGTCAGTCACCTTCTTGTCGCTGGCTTCTGTCTTAATACCTGTGGATATCATTGGCTGATCAGATACAAGAAGCAAGGCTCCGGTCGGTATCTCGTTCGCAAATCCGACGGTAAAAATGGTGGCAGTCTCCATGTCAATCGCCATCGCACGTGTCTTTACAAGATATTTCTTGAAACGGTCGTCATATTCCCAGACCCTCCTGTTAGTAGTATACACCGTGCCGGTAAAATATTCTTTTTTGTACTTTGTGATAGTTGCCGAAATGGCGCTTTGTAATTTAAATGCCGGAAGAGCAGGAACCTCATTCGGCAGGTAGTCGTTCGAGGTACCATCGCTCCTGATCGCAGCAATCGGGAGTATAAGATCACCAAGCTTATTCTTCTTCTTGAGTCCACCGCATTTTCCGAGAAACAGGACCGCATTCGGGTTCACTGCGCTCAGAAGATCCATCAAAGTAGCAGCATTCGGACTTCCGAATCCGAAGTTGATAATTGTAATACCATCAGCTGTTGCACTCGGGAAGTTTTTGTTTCTTCCTTCCACTTCAACATTATTCCACTTTGCAAACAGCTCGACATAATGAAGAAAATTGGTGAGCAGAAAATATTTGCCGAATGTGTCAATCTTTTTTCCAGTGTACCGTGGAAGCCAGTTATTAACAATTTCTTCTTTGGTTTTCATATTTATCAGTCAGTAAAATTTATCTCAATATATTTGTATTATATGAAATTATTACCCTTTGTGTTCCCTTGTGACACCCTTTGAGTCCCTTTGTGGTAAAAAAGAAATTGACCACAAAGGATCACGAAGTCAGCACAAAGGCGCACAAAGTAAAACTATTCCGAAATATATTTCTTGACTTCAAAAGTACAAAACAAAGTTGAAAGAGTTAAATCTGCCGCGATATTCATTCAGGATAACCGGTGAAGAAGGCCGGGAAATGATCCTTGATACTATCCGGAAGAAATTTGTGAGACTCACCCCTGAAGAGTGGGTTCGGCAGAACTTTGTGCGTTATCTTATCGAGGAGGGCAAGTATCCCGCCGGACTTATTGCCATAGAGGTGATGTCAGCCTACAATAAGCTGAAGAAACGTGTTGATATCCTTATTCATGACAGGTCAGGTAAACCCGTTATGATTGTCGAATGCAAATCGTGGGACGTCAGGCTTGACGAAAAGGTTTTTGATCAGATAGTCTGTTATAATATGGGATTCAAAGTCCCGTATATTATAGTTACAAACGGCATTGAACATTATGCCTGCCGCATAGATGCTGACTGGACAAAATATGAATTTATGCTGGTGATACCTCTTTATGAAGATCTGTTAACCTGAAGAATATATGATCAGAGTAACCTGTGCCATAATCAGGAATGAAGAGAATGAGATCCTAGTAGTTCAAAGGGGAGAAAAGACTGATCATCCCTTTAAGTGGGAATTTCCGGGCGGAAAAATAAATGATGGGGAGAGCGAAGAGGAGTGCATCATCCGGGAAATAAGTGAGGAATTGTCAATGGATATTGTCATATGCAGCCGGCTGGAGAACGTGGATTTTGATTATGGAAAGAAACAGATATTGCTTATCCCGTTTGTTTGTGACACTCTTGATTCCTTGCCGGTTCTTTCGGAACACCTTTCTTTCAAATGGCTTACTCCATACCGGTTGAGGGAAGTCGACTTTTCAGAAGCCGACATTATTGTGGCTAATAATTATCTTAACATACAGCCACTCAATGAGGGAGTATCAGTTCATCCTCCCATTACTGACGACAACATGGCTGATGATGATGAGCTTAAATCAATGGTTATTGAAATAATGGGGATGAAAAACGCTGAATGGGTGGCAACATCTGCAATCGAGAATCCCGCTATCTTCAGGAAACTGCTTGAGTACTCTTATTCTGACGACAAAAAGCTGGCATTTCATGCTTCCTGGATTCTAACTAAGGTGTGCGACAAATATCCTGAGATCATTGATCCATTCCTTCCGGAGATAGTTGAAAAGCTTGGGAAAATTGATAATGAGAGCGCTCAGCGATCTTTCCTCCGCATAATCTCCCTGAGCGAAATTAAAGAGATCAGCAGCAGGCACCATGGGCTGCTGGCAGATCATTGTTTTGCAGCATTAAAATCCGGATTCTCTGCTATTGCAATAAAAGCATATGCGATGGAGATCCTTTATAAAATGGCTATGATATACCCTGAACTTGCAAATGAACTTTCTGCAACAATTATTATGCTCCAGGAAGATGGATCTGCAGGAATAGTGGCCAGGGGCAGGATTATCCTGAAAAGGCTTGCTGAAATATCAGCAAACAAGAATTTCAGGAACCGGAATCAGTGATAATCCAATACTTTTTATTGATGAAGGCAGGCATTCCTTCATTTTCTAGTCCAGATAAATAACTTTAAGGTTACGGATCTGGTTTGCACCTGACAGCCTGATAATATAAATCCCTCCCTTCAAAAGTCCGCTTGTGGAGCTATTTCCTGCCCAGTCAATAGAATATGGGCCGGGTTTTAAAGTCTGATCAGTTAATGTTTTAAGCAGTCTTCCCTGAAGGTCATAAACTTCAAGCTTATACTTTCCAGGCCTGGAGACTTCAATCCTGATTGTGGTATAATCCCGGAAAGGATTTGGGAAGCAGCTCAGAGAACATCCGGTTGAAGGATCTTCTTCGAGAGAAGTAACACCAGTCACGAAATTCCTTTCTCCCGGGGTTCCTCCATACAGACTTGCTTTCCAGTTTTCACCTAAATTATTATCAAGAAATGGACTTGTCAGGGCAATGGAGGCTCCTGTTCCATTTGCATCAGTTGGCCAGGGTGGATTTGGAGTGTAGTTTACAAAGTCGATAAGATTTCCCTGGGGATCATATAAATTAATATCATCTCCTGAACTGCTGAGGCCAAAATTCAGATCTCCTGTTATATTTTTCACATTAGGGACTAATTTCCTGAATGCTGCGATATCACGGCAAACAATAATATACATATCTGGTGTAAGAATCAGGTCTGAAGGGAAAATAAATCCGGATTCAGGTCCTGAATCACTGATAATCCAGTTTTTAAGATTTACCGATGCGTTTCCGGCATTATAAAGCTCAATCCAGTCTTTAGTATCTTTATCAGGCGAAGAGTTATAGTTGATCTCATTTATAACTATTTTAATATCACTGCTTTCTGCATATTCAAATACCGCTGTGAACGAGGCTGATGCCTTCATATCATATTCAATTGTTCTTACATATGTGATCATGCTGCTCCCTTCCCATCTCACGAATTTATATCCCGGAGCCGGAATTGCAATAAGCCTGATAGGCACATTCTTAAAATATACGCCGGAAAAAGGATATTTATCAGGTACAATGGAATTCACCCTGACCTTTCCCGATCCGGGATTGCTTATATCTACATATATCTGAAGCTGCATATCCAGACCCAGCGTGGTTCTCATATGATCCCTGGCATAAGAGGGCCGGTAACTGGCGTAATTCTTGATTTCTGCAATATTATTCTGCCAGTTGCTGTAGCTCATTCCCCACCGGGTGAGATGATCATAAATTTCAGGTATATATATTTGCTTAAGTGAATCAACTGTAGCATTTACTTTTCCAGCAGAGAAAGTAGTGTTAATCCTGTCGGCGTACTGATTTACAAATTCATTTTTGAAGCCTGGATTTGTCAGCATCCTCCTGAAGAGCAGGGTCGACCATGGAGGATTAGGCCAGATGGGGCCATCCGTGGCCAGTGCAAAAGAAAGGGTGTTAAAAGTGTAGGCATAACTATCCCAGATTGAAAATCCGAAATCCGTGTCAAAAATGATCCACCTCCAGAGACTGCCAGGGCCATATGTGTTCCAGTATCTGATATTGTTTCCGGGCCAGTCCTTGTTATTGATATATATTTGGGTAAGCTGATACTGGATATAGTTGTTTATATCGATCAGAGTACTTACCTGAAGGTATTTCTGTTCAGTTTCCAGCGTATTCAGGTTCAGAAAATTGGTCATCAGGTTGTATGATGCGTTGGTCCCTTCAATGATACTGTCGTAGTTTTCAAGAAGGTTTACATTGTCCGGGTTTACATTATGATTTTCACTGATGAAATTGGAATTTATTTTTTCGCGTATGTTAAGGATTCCCCAGTATACACCATTAATATAAACTACCGACGGCTGAAAAGCCATCCGGTCAATATCCATGTCCCTGACCAGCGTGGATGTCAATCCATCCCTGAGAATGCCCTGATTCCAGTCATTTCCTCCATTTCTGAGAACAATATTTTCAAATTTATCAATGGGTTTATCCTTAAAAAACCTGTAATTGAGTGACCCTTTTCCATATTCCTTACGTGCATAGAGTGCTAATGATCTCTGATCATTGGCCCGTGACCAGTTGCCGAAGATCTTGAGCCCTATATCCTGATCGATCTGTTTAACTCCATTAATATCATATAATTCCACGTGGGCTTTTCTTTCCCAATCCTGCCAGAAGTTTGCTCCGAAATATGGATAATCAGCTGATGCATTCGGCCCCAGGACATATATACCCGAATTATAATCCCACAGGTTTTCCGGATTCGTACTCAGGCATATAACAGGTAAGGTGTGAGTTTTAGTGATATACGTGTTGGTGGAAATCACTCCTGGTAATTTTCTGGAATTCAGCGCTCTCGCCCTGACTACGCAATCTTTTGAAATTAGAACAGGGCTTTTATAGAGTGAGTCATTAATAGTGGGTTCAGACCCGTCAAGAGTGTAAAATATTGAGTCCGACGAATAATCTGAGGAAAGCTGAAGTTCAAATCCTCCCGGAAAATAGCCTCCTTTAACCGAAAATTTCACCGTATTGCTGCTTGCAAGTGTACTGTCGCCATCAGTGATATTGGCCGTTCCGGGAGTAGGAGTTGCAAAATAAAACCAGGAATCTTTACCGTCGGGTTTACGGCCATAGGACACATCTGCCACAAGCGGAATCGGAGGAACGGAATCTATTATTGAAGAATCAGGTTTGGTAAGTATCAGCGTTTCTCCTTCATTGCTTATCTTGAAATTAGCATGTAATTTATTGCCTGTAAGCTTAATATAAGCCGGTAAATTATCAATGTAGCCGGCACCTCTGAACCCAAGAGTTAGCATGGGTATCAGACTGAAATCAGAAGAGCTGGAGCCGTTATTGTGTCCCTGAATTGCAATAACATTTACTCCTTCAACCAAGAAAGTGCCGGGATTAGTTATTATATAATTTTCCGGAGCGCCGCCGCTATACATAGTTGCTTCTCTTGAAGCACTTGCTGACTGGTTATATGCAACTTCTGACCCGGCTGCGCCAAGATTGCTCCGTGCAATCTCATGTCCGTTAATGAAGGCTACGAACCCGTCATCATAATCAATACTAAGCACCAGTTCCGAGACATCCTGTAGATTATTCACAACGAACTCTTTACGGATGAATACACTCAGAATATTGTTTAATACAGTAGCGTCATCGTTGTCTCCGAAACCAAATCCGCTTGGTCCTGTACTCCAGGAGGAAGCATCGAAACCAGTATTGCGCCATGAGCTTCCAATTTCTGAAGAGGGGACAATGTATTTCCAATCAGCACCTTTCTGAATAATTGTCTGATAGCTGAAAGGAATCTCAGTCCGATTTTTCCCGGATGCAAAAATCAAAAGAAAATTACCAGGGTTCAGAGATATAGCAGGCAAAGTCCATTTTTTAAGATTGCTTGTGTCATCTGAAATATGATACCCGTCCAGGTTTGCCTCCAGGGCAGAGGAATTGTATAATTCTATCCAGTCGCTGTGGTCACCATCCTCATCAGTGATTCCGCTGATATTTAAAGAAGAGAACTCATTGATGAGAACCTGTGAAGACAGCTGAACCGAAAAGAACAGGAAGAGAATGTATAACAGCAGACGACGCATCAATAGATCTGTTTTGCTAAAAATATGCCGGCAAAGGTAATGAATTACCTGAAATTGTAATTATCAAATTACATATGGGGACGGACCTGATTATTTATTTTCCAAGTGAATAATCCAGTCAGCCATTACCTTAAGTACTTCCGGAGAAAAAGTCTCTTCAATATTACCATATTCTGATGGTAATCCGGTTTTGGTATGCTGGAAGAGATGATTTAGTCCTGGAAACACATGTGTGGTATACGAATTATTCTTTCCTGATTTAAGTGCTTTTTCAATTGCAGGCGGGTTTACATCAGCTGCGACCTGAAGGTCTTTTTCTCCATTTAGTATAAGAACCGGGCACTTTACCTTTTTCCAGTATGCTGAAGGATCAAACGTAAGAAAATACCTGAACCATGAGCTGGTAAGTGTTCCGAATTGTGATTGAAGCTGCTTTATTGCCTTTTCACTGTCCTCAGGAGTGGTCTTTTCTTTTGCGAGGATCTTTTTACAGGCAACTGTCATTTTTTCTTCCGCAATCTTATTGTCTTTTTCCTTCTTTATGATTGAGAACAGTTTCTTATTTGTCGAGATACCGGTTTGAATATCCTTTTCAGGAGCCCCTGCTGCCTTACTGATATCGTAATTCTGGCGATGAAGAATCTCTTCTCCTTTGGCACCAGGACCGGCGATTGAAACAATAAATGCAACCTCTTTATTTTGCGCTGCAATCATTGGAGCTATCATTCCTCCCTCGCTGTGCCCGGCCAGCCCGATCTTCTGAGGATCAATCAGGCTATTGTTCTTCAGGTATATAAATGCAGCCTCAGCGTCTGTTCCAAGATCCGCCGTAGTGGCTGTCGAATATACACCCTGCGACTTTCCGACGCCCCTGTCATCATACCGGAGAACAGCAATTCCATTACGTGTGAGATAGTCAGCTATAACCCAGAACGGCTTGTGACCCATGAGCTCTTCGTTTCTGTTCTGAGCGCCGGAACCTGTTATCATGATAACGGCCGGGAATGGACCCTTCCCATCAGGGATTGTAAGCGTTCCGGCCAGAGTGATATTGAATTTCTCATTTTTAAAAGTCACATCTTCAGAGATATATGGGAAAGGGGGTTTTGGTTCCTGAGGCCTGTTCAGACTGAAGACTCCTGTGAGCCTGGTAAGGTTAAGGTCGAATGTCTTTCCGGCCTGTTTCCAGATTCCTTCAATCAGGGTATCACTTTTCAGCGTACCGTTATATTCTCCCAACAGAAGAGGTGCTTTAATGTTTAAATCCTTGCCATCAAATTTCACCGGACCCACTTTGATTCCCTTAACTCCCTGGTCTGGACTGTCCATTGTAGAAATAAGTGAATCCTTTCCTGCAAGGGAAAGATTGAATATCACCCTCAGGGAAATGCCTCCAGCTGGTATTTTTCCTATCCAGGAACCCGTTATGGTTTTATAATCGATGTTGTTCTGTGCAGCCAGTTCACACGGGATCAGCACTGTTAACAGTACAGTCAGAATTGAAAGTGCCTTTTTCATAATTATCTAGTTAATCTTCAAAATTAATCTTTTAAAACTATACTTCCATAATAGTTCTTCTTCATCCTCTTAAACTCCTTTCAACCTTTTCAACGGCTTCAACTTTTCTTTTGTACTTTTACGGATCATTTAATTTCAAAATAATGCGGATTATAGATACAAAAGGACAGCAATGTCCTGCCCCTCTGATAGCAACAAAGAGAGCACTAAAAGGATCTTATAGGGGGGATTCCTTTGAAGTTATGACTGACAATAGAACAGCGCTCGACAACATTTCCAGGTTTCTTACAGACAATAAGACTGCATATTCCGTTACCGAAAAGAACGGTGTATGGACCATAACAGTCACAAAAAGCGATCAGGATGTCCCTTTGACAAATGCAGAGGTTTACTGCGCACCTGAAATACCTCATTTTTCGCAGGGCGATTTTTTAATTGTATTCACCTCCGATAAAATGGGAGAGGGAGAGGAAGACCTGGGACGTTTGCTTATGACAAACTTTATAAAAGCAATTAAGGATCTTGATGTGCTCCCGGGCAAAATGATCTTTTATAATAATGGAGTAAAACTTGGCAGCCTCGATTCTCCTGTTTATGAGCATCTTAAAGAGATTGAAAAAATGGGGGTTGGCATGCTGTTCTGTGCCACCTGCGCTAAATATTATTCGCTTGAAGAAAAAATTAAGGTGGGCACCCTGAGCAATATGTTTGAGATTGCACAGGTAATGGCCTCCGCAGGTAATATCATAAAACCCTGATAATCAGTTATTCAAATGAAAGTTGATCTTCTTAAGATGACAGAGAATGGAGGGTGTTCTGCAAAGATATCCCCGAAGCAGCTTGAGGAGATACTTAAATTCCTTCCTCTCCCGGCCGATCCTAATATCCTTGTAGATATTGATACTCAAGATGATGCAGGTGTTTACAAAGTGAATGACGAACTGGCGTTGGTGCTCACCACTGATTTCTTTCCTCCGGTTTGCAGCGACCCGTATGAATTCGGACAGATTGCTGCAGCTAATTCAATAAGTGATGTTTATGCGATGGGTGGCGATCCGGTTGTTGCTTTGAATATTATGATGTTCCCCGCAGTCAGTCTGCCAATGGAGGTTTATGCAGAAATCATCAAAGGAGGAGCTGACAAAGCTGCTGAAGCCGGTGTAAGAATTATTGGCGGTCATACCATTGATGATTCGCCTCCTAAATACGGACTGGCGGTTGTCGGCTATGTTCACCCGGATAAAATAGTAACCAATGCAGGAGCCAGACCCGGCGATTCGCTAATTCTTACGAAACCGATTGGCACAGGGGTTATTCTTGCCGGACAGCGACTCGGACTGGCAACTGACAGGGATGTTGATGAAGCAAAAAGACAGATGAAGCTTCTTAACAGATCAGCCGCAGAAGTGATGAAGAAATTCAATGTCAGGGGAGCGACTGATATAACCGGATTCGGGCTTGCAGGGCATGCATTTAAGATGGCCAGGGCTAGTAAGGTATCAATTTCAATTAATATGAAACAGGTTCCTTTGATCGGAAAAACCTATCGGATTGCCGATGAAGGATGTATCCCGGGTGCTGCATTCCGGAATCTTGATTATGCTGAAGCAGATACAACTTTTACAGCCGATATTGACTATAACCTGAAAATGTTAGCCTTTGATGCCCAGACATCAGGCGGCCTGCTTATGAGTGTTCCGGAAAAAATAGCCGGCAATGTGCTTTCCAGTCTCCTGGCTGCAGGATTGGCTGAGTCATCAATCATAGGTCATGTTACAGGGAAAGAGGATAAATATCTGCTCCTTGCGGATTGAGCGATAAGATTTAAAGTTGTCCCCATTCCCTAAATCCTTTTTTAAGCCATTAAACTTGTAACAAAAACGTAACAGGTATTAATTATTTATAAGGTTAAGTGTATGTAATTTTGTGCTCATGAATTTGAACATAGAATCTTATTTGACAGGATATTGGGCAAATAAGGAGTTAACAAATAACATCACTTAATCAGGGATGACATTTTTATACATTGTAATCGGACTCGCTATAATATTTGATTTTATTAACGGGTTTCATGACTCCGCAAATTCAATCGCAACAGTAGTATCCACTAAAGTATTATCACCTTTTAATGCTGTATTACTAGCGGCAGTTTTTAACTTCATAGCATTCATGGTATTTCCAATGAAGGTTGCGACTACCATACAGAAGAATGTTATTGATCCTGCGGCTGTCAACCTTTTTGTAATAGCAGCTTCTCTTGTTGCTGCAATAATCTGGAATCTTATTACATGGTGGTGGGGCTTACCTTCGAGTTCTTCACACACTCTTGTTGGAGGAATGGTAGGTGCTGCCATTGTCAGCGCAGGCCCCGGTGCTATAATTGGCGGAGGTGTCCTTAAGATAGCAATATTTATTGTTGTGGCTCCACTTCTGGGGATGGTCATGTCATATATAATTTCAATTGTTGTCATAAACATTGTTAAAAAGCAATCCCCTTTTATTGTTGATAAACATTTCCGAAAGCTTCAGCTGATATCTGCAGCTGCATTCAGTCTTGGACATGGCGGAAATGATGCCCAGAAGTCAATGGGAATAATTTGGGCAGCCCTGATATCGATGGGGTTAGCTTCCCCGGCAAGTACCAGACCTGCTCTCTGGATAATATTATCGTGTCAGTCTGCAATTGCTCTTGGAACACTCTTTGGCGGATGGAGGATTGTAAAGACTATGGGCCAGAGAATTACTAAGCTGAAGCCTTTTGAAGGATTCTGTGCAGAAACTGCAGGCGCTTTAACACTCTTTGGTGCGACTCATTTTGGAATACCTGTTAGCACAACACACACAATAACAGGTGCCATAATGGGTGTTGGCGCAATAAAAGGTGCCTCTGCAGTAAAATGGGGTGTCACTCGGAAAATTTTCTGGGCCTGGATACTTACAATTCCAATTTCTGCCATGATTGGTGCTGGAGTATATACTATTCTCAAGGCCATTCTTTAGATAATTGTCTTTCAGACTTAATTTTTTCTCAGTCGAGACAACTGCTTGGCAGATTAGAACCCTTCCGGCTAAACCATCATACAGAATTTATTTGTAATAATATTGAAACAATCACTTAATCCTATTGAGATTCCATTGTAATTATCCTTATCGACTTTTGTAGCATGAAAAACTACTATTCAAATTAAAACCTAAAACATGAAAAAGACCTTTACAATGTTGTTTCTCTCCGTCATCGGATTATGCGGATTCTCACAAACTGCTGTTATAGATTCATTGAAGGAAGTTATCTCCAATCATGAGGGTAAACTTAATGCTCTGGATGAAAGGGTTCTGGTAAATGAAGCCGACCTTGGTAAGCTGAACAAGATCAAAATCTCAGGATACGTCCAGTCACAATGGGATTATTATGGCAAGGATCTGGTCAAGACAAACGATCCTACCAATACCTTTTATATCAGAAGAGCCAGGCTGAAATTCACATACGAGCCTGCAGATGGAGTCAAGTTAGTCCTTCAGCCTGACTTCAGCACAGGGAACTTTGCATTGAAGGATGCATATGCAGTAGTTAATGTTCCGTTTCTTAAAAACTGGACATTATGGGCAGGACAGTTTAACAGACCCGATTATGAGGTCGAATATTCCTCCGGTCAGAGAGAAGTCCTTGAGCGTTCAAGACTCATCAGGACTATATATCCGGGAGAAAGAGAAATCGGCGCAAAGCTTGAATATGCAGGGACAACAATTCCTCTTAAATTCCAGCTGGCAGTTCTGAATGGCAATTTTACAGGAGCCACAGCAAAGGATGCCGACAGCAAAAAAGACATTATGGCAAGGCTTGTTTACTCGGTTAAGATGCCGTCAACCGGAATTGGCGTCGATTTTGGCATAAACGGATATTTTGGCGGCAACAGGGCAAAGACAAACCAGTACGTTCTTGAATCAACCGGTGTGCTTGACAGTCTGACAATCGGAGACTATCTTAAAAAACAGTGGTATGGTGCGGAAATACAAATATTTGCTGATGTTCTTGGCGGACTTGCCCTTAAGGGAGAGTATATAACAGGAACCAATTCCACTCCCAGTACAATTGCTTCTTCTGCAACAATGGCTGCAAAAAAAGCTGATCCAAATAAAGTCAATAATTTCTCAGGATACTATGTATACCTGATCAAGAACGTGGGCCAGAAGAATCAGTTTGTTGCAAAATATGATTTTTATGATCCGAATACAAAACTCTCCGGAGATGCGGCCGGTTCAAGCGTATATTACAAAACACTTACTCTTGCATGGCAGTGTTATGTGAATGATAATATAAGAATATCGCTTAACTATGAGATGCCTCAGAACGAAAAAAGCGCTTCAGTAAAAAATATAGCCGGAACTGGTAATACACAGCTGCAGGATAACACACTCGGGATCAGAATCCAGGCTAAATTCTAATTCAAATAAGAAAATAAACTAACATAAATAATTACAAAAATGAAAAGTATTAACAACACTGCTGCAATCCTGATGATATTAACACTATTCTCAGGTTCGGCATTCGCACAGTCCAAGGTTACTGTAAAGGGATCTGATACTATGGTAATCCTTGCTCAGAAATGGGCGGAACTATATATGAAAAATAATAAAACATCTGTTATACAGGTTACAGGTGGCGGATCGGGAGTTGGAATCACTGCTCTCATCAACGGTACAACTGATATAGCAGATGCAAGCCGTCCGATGAAACAGACTGAAATTGAAAAGCTTAAAGCTCGTTACAACACCCTGGGAGTCGAAATTGCCTGCGCTAAAGACGGAGTTACAATCTTCCTGAATGAGGCTAATAAAGTTAATGAGCTTACGCTTAAGCAGCTCAGCGATATCTACACCGGAAAGATCAGGAACTGGAAGGAACTTGGCGGGAATGATGCTGAGATCAGGCTCTACGGCCGCGAAAACAGTTCAGGGACTTACGTCTATTTCCATGATGAGGTTGTAAAAGATGATTATGCATCAACTGTCCAGAGTCTGCCGGGTACTGCTGCAGTGGTAAATGCAGTGAAAAAGGATGTGAATGGAATCGGTTACGGAGGAGCTGCCTATGCGATTGGTGTCAAGCTTGCAATGGTAAAAAAGGACGCAGCTGCAAAGGGGTATGTTCCGTCTCCCGAAGCAATTGCAAAAAATGAATACCCCATTACACGATACCTTTATATGTACCTCAGGAACAGACCGTCAGGCGAGATTAAAAAGTACGTCGACTGGATCCTCGGACCTGAAGGGCAGAGTATAGTTACAGAAGTAGGTTACTTCCCGGTCAGGTAATAGTTTGGTTTAGGTTGGTTAGTGATGGCCTGTCAGATTTTATCTGACAGGTCTGGTATTTTAAACAACAATAATTTATTGTGATTCACAGAGTATTGAAGCAGAAAAGAGCAGCTGGTTCCAATGAACCGGAAAAGATCTCCTTTGCCGGAAAGAAATTCAGGTTTTCCGACTGGTTTGCCGAAAGGTTAATTAAGGTGGTGGCTTTCATGTCGATTGCCATTGTCGCCCTGATTTTCATTTTTGTTTTTCGTGAAACTTTTCCTGTTTTCAGGATGGACGCAGTCAGAACCGTCGAGTCTGCAAACCTTGTTCCGGAAAGATACGGGGAAGAAGCTGTGAATCCGGGAAATAGTATTGCATCTTCAACAGAAATTCCGGCTTCCAGGTCAGACATCAAGGTCAGCAAACCCTCCTCAACCTTGCTTTCCACCGATTGGATGCCGGTATCTGATAACCCGCGATACGGACTTATTCCTTTATTCTTTGGGACTTTGAAAGTCACTATAATCGCCTTGCTGTTTGCTGCTCCTATTGCAATACTTGCAGCCATATATACTTCGATGTTTGCGAAACCCAGGATCAGGGAAATTATCAAACCCGCGATTGAGCTTCTTGCAGGTTTCCCATCGGTTGTAATCGGCTTCTTTGCCCTGATGGTACTTGCAACTGTCTTCCAGGATATATTCGGCTATGCCAGCCGCCTTAATGCATTTGTAGGTGGTTTTGCAATGAGTCTTGCTGCAATCCCGGTTATTTATACAATTACAGAGGATGCATTGACAGCGGTACCAAAAACTTATATTGAGGCCAGTCTGGGACTGGGTGCCAGCAGAAGGCAAACAGCTTTTCAAGTGGTTTTGCCGGCAGCTGCCCCCGGGATTTTTGCGGCAGTCATTCTCGGTTTGGGAAGGATATTCGGGGAAACAATGATAGCCCTCATGGCTACCGGAAATGCAGCATTGACTTCAATGAATCCTTTTGAATCTGTCAGAACTTTATCGGCAACTATCGGAGCTGAAATGGCAGAGGTTGTATTCGGAGACACTCATTACAGTGTACTATTCCTTATTGGATCGCTGCTTTTCATATTTACTTTTGCGCTTAATGCAATAAGTGAGTTCTATATTAAAAACCTTGTAATCAGGAAGTACCAGTCAAAAAAATGAAGTTACTAAAGCTAAATTGTTAATTAATTAACAGTAAGAATGACAATAAATATCTTCAAATGAACAGAAATCGTAAAGATATAATTATTGAAAGTCTCACAGGGATTTCTGTTCTGTTGATCATTTTCATCATCATATCAATTCTTGCCATCACCATAAAAGGCGGATGGCCAAACCTGAGCTGGAAATTTTTAGTAGAATTTCCGAAGGACGGAATGACAAAGGGAGGGATATTTCCTGCCATAGTCGGAACAGCGCTCATGACACTTATAATGACGATTGCTGCAGTTCCATTCGGAGTCACAACAGCTATCTATCTTTCTGAATATGCTAAGGAAAATTCCGTATTCGCAAAAACTATCCGTTTTGCTGTTAAAACGCTGGCAGTCGTTCCTTCAATAATTTTTGGACTTTTCGGACTGGGATTTTTTATCGGGTTTATAGGACAAAACATGGATAAGATATTCAATGGTGGTGTACTGAAATGGGGCCAGCCCAGCATTTTATGGGCCAGCCTTACAATGGCCCTGCTTACCTTACCGGTCGTGATTGTTTCGGTAGAGGAGGCAATCCGCACAATTCCCGTTGAAATGCGTGAAGCCAGCCTGGCTCTCGGTGCCACCAAATGGCAGACAATAAGAAGGGTTGTATTGCCCGGTTCCTTGACAGGCATCCTGACTGGAACCATCCTTGCTATAAGCAGAGGAGCAGGTGAAGTTGCTCCCATACTTTTTACAGGCGCGGCATACTATCTTGCCGATCTGCCTCACTCGCTAAGCGACCAGTTCATGTCTTTGGGATATCATATTTATATAATGTCGACACAGTCGGCAAATGTGGATGCCACTTTGCCGATCCAGTTTGCGACTACGCTGGTGCTTCTGCTGCTGACATTTTCACTGAATGCAATTGCCGTAATATTAAGATACAGAATCAGAAAAAAAGCTAAATAAACAGTTGATGGAGAATTTAAAAGTCAGGGCAAAAAACCTTTCATTATTTTACGGGGATAATCCGGCTCTGAAAAATATCAGTCTTGACATTCCCGAAAAGAGAGTTTCCGCATTAATCGGACCCTCGGGCTGCGGGAAATCGACTTTTCTGAGAACACTTAACAGGATGAATGATCTTATTGATAATGTCAGGATTGAAGGTGAAGTGCTGGTTGATGGAATAAATATTTATGACAGGAATATTGATGTGGTTAATCTCAGAAAAAAAATTGGAATGATATTCCAGAAATCGAATCCTTTTGCCAAGTCAGTCTACGATAATATCGCATTTGGGCCCCGGATTAATGGGATAACGAAGAAAAGCCTGCTTGATGAGATTGTGGAATATTCGCTCCAGCAGGCTGCTATATGGGATGAGGTGAAAGGAAGGCTGCACAATTCAGCCCTGAGCTTGTCGGGAGGCCAGCAGCAGCGTCTTTGTATTGCCAGGACACTCGCCGTTAATCCTGAAATAATCCTGATGGATGAACCTGCAAGCGCTCTTGATCCCATCTCAACATCAAAGATCGAAGAGCTTATACATGAGCTAAAACAAAAGTACACTATAGTTATTGTGACCCATAATATGCAACAGGCTGCGCGGACAAGCGATTATACGGCATTCTTTTATATTGGCGAGCTTGTTGAGGTCAATAGGACAGAGATCATTTTCTCAAATCCTTCAAAAAAGCAAACTGAAGATTATATTTCAGGACGATTTGGTTAGACCTTGAGATCATTTTGGGAGCGAAAATAAAAATTCAACACCGCCACCTGTTTTTGCCCTTGCCGAAATATCTCCTTTGTGGAGGATTACAGCATTCTTTACAATAGCCAGTCCAAGCCCGGTGCCCCCGCTTTTCCTTGATCTTCCCGAGTCTATCCTGTAGAATCGCTCAAAAACCCTGGGTAAATGTTCCTCCGAGATGCCGATGCCATCGTCAGAAAACACAAAATGATAAAAATGTTCGTCATTATTATAAACTGCAATCTTTACAGTAGTGCTCTCCCCGGCATAGTTTACCGAATTCTCAAGCAGATTCTGAAAGATTGAAAGGATGAGAGATCTGTTGCCGGTAACAATGACATTATCAACATTCTCTGTAATTATATTCATTGTTCTGGCTTCGACTGCTGACTTGAAATTATTACTTACCTCATTTATAGTTTCCTTAATATTCACTTTTTCGACCGTAAAGCTGTTTCCTGCCTCTTCGATTTTATTAAGTATGGAAATATCGTTGATAAGGGCTGTCAGCCGTTCACTCTGTGCAAGAGCTTTTTCAAGAAAGTATCTCTGCTTTTCGGACGACATTGATGAATCATTCAAAAGAGTTTCCAGATAACCCTTGACAGACGCGACGGGCGTCTTTAGCTCATGGGCTATATTTGATGTCATCTCCTGCTTTATGATCCGGCTATGCTCTGATTCAGTAATGTCGGTTATAATCACTTCAAAACTCTGATCATGGAATGCAACACACTGTACTCTGAAATACTTGCCGTTCCTGCCTATCTTATACTCCATCTTTGGCAGTTCGGCCGAATTGTCTGCTGCAGCAAGATGTTTATCAATAAATTCGCTTACTTTCCTGAATTCCCCGATTTTAAAAAAACCGGATGTTGAAATAGAAAGCTCTCCGGATATAAGATTCATAAAATGAATGAAATGGTTATTCGCAAGCAGCTTCTCCTTATCTTCACCAAAGAATGCAATCCCTTCGTTTAGCACATTCAGGTGATTGAACAGTTTTTCCCTCTCAGTTGCCAGCTCGTTCTTTGCTTTCAACAGATTATTGTATATCTCAAGAATTTCTTCACCAATAATACCAAGTTCATTTTTGGGAAACTTCTGGTTAAAATCAAAAGATTCATTATTCCCTATCTTGATTGCAAAATCCTTCAGCCTGATCACCGATTCTGAAAATTTATTGGTAACGAGAAGCATTATAAACCATACAACTACGAAGGTGAAGATGATTATCGGAAAGAAGTATTTTTTCGCTTTAAGGAAATTGATGATGTTAATATCATATACTACAGCAGCCCTGATAAAGTAACTGCCATAATATTTGGAATAATAGTAATAGGACTGACCCGTAGATCCGGACTTCCTGATAGCTGTTCCGAATTCAGCATACAGCGATTCACTTATTTCGGGTCTCTTAAGATGGTTCTCCATACTTTTCCAGTCGTGTACAGAGCTGTCATAGATAACCTTGCCGCCTTGATTGACCACAGTAAGACGGAGATTATTCTGAGGGAGTAGCCTTAACAGAGAGTCGATCAGCTGATAGTTTCCTTTCTCCTTAACTGAATTAAGATTAATGAAATTATTTACGATTTCTGTCGATTTCTCCAGTTCATCATTAAGTGTTGAAATCCTGAATTCCTTTTCCCTTATATAGAGGTATGAAAGTATTATTAATGTAAACAGTACAAAAACTATTGAATAATAGAAAAAAAGGAGATTCCTGAATTTATGACGATTTGTTATCATCCTGCATTAGTTTTTATCACGGTTCAAAATAATATCCATAACCGGTTTTATTCTTGAGATTTGCTCCGTATTTGCCCATCTTGGTTCGTATTCTTGCAATGTTGACATCGACGGTTCTGCTGGTTACGACAACATCTCTGGGCCAGATAAGATCAAGTATCGTTTCCCTGGGGTAGAGCCTCCCTGGATTCTGGATAAATAGATTAATTATTTCGAATTCTTTTTTTGTGAGGTCAACCTGCTTACCTTCAATAACCATTCGTTTTCTTTCCTGATCGAGTTCAATATTTCCGGATTTAATTACATTATTGATATGTTCAGCTACCGCTGGCGATCTTTTTAATACTGCCTTTACCCTGGCAGTGAGCTCATTTATCGAAAATGGCTTGGAAATATAATCATCAGCACCAAGGCTGAATCCAGTGAGAAGGTCATTCTCTGTGTCTTTTGCAGTCAGAAAAATTACCGGGATATTAATGCTGAGTTCTTTTCTGAGCTTGTCAGCAAGCTTAAATCCGGACATTGGGCCCATCATGACATCCAGAAGGAGGAGGTCATAATCAGTCAGGGATTTCTTCAAAGCTTCCTCGGCCGAATGGGCCACATCAGTTATGAATCCTTCATTGTCGAGGTTGTACTGAAGAATTTCGCACAGATCTTCTTCATCATCAACAATAAGAATCTTTTTTCCTCTGTATCCCATTATTTCAGGTTCCATTATTTCCCTTCTTCGGCGCTGTTATCATTTTGCCAGCTATGCCGGATATCTTTACCCTGCATTGAATATATTGATGCTTCAGCAATATTGGTAGCATGGTCAGCAATCCTTTCAATATTAGTGATAATATTCTTAAGGTCCACATAGCTGAGAAGCATTTCCCTGGTTTCTTTACTGATACTTGCCTTTGAGATACTGTTAATAAGAAGCTTACGGTTCATATCATCAACTACCTCGTCATTCTTTATTGTCCATACTGCATAATCCTTATCATTGTTCGAAAACGAGAGCAGGGATTTTTCAACCATACTTTTTCCTGAGAGTAGCATATTGAGGATCACTTCGGCCATGGCTTTATATTCACCAGAATCATTTATTGCTTCGATTGAGCCAATGATATTCATCACAAGATCGCCTATTCTTTCAAGGTTGATAGTGATCCTGTATATTGATACCAGTTTGCGGATATCTGAGGCAACAGGTTGATGTAAAACGATCGAGTTAATGAATTTATCGCTTATAACCACTTCCAGCCTGTCAATCTTGTTTTCATTTTCTGCGATTTCACCTTTAATCTCCTGCAGAGATGATTTGATGCTTCCTGACATATACTTGTCCAGCAGTGTCAATTGTGAAAGAACCATTTCTGCCATATCTTCATAACTGTTCACAATATCCTGGACTACTTCCTCAATTTTTGTTTTCATTTTTTAATATTTGACCGACAACCTTACCAATACCTGAATAAAATAATTCCTCATAATTTAATCTGAACCGAAGACAAGATTCATTGACCGTATATTTATTTGCTGCAAAGTTAATTACATTATGAATTACAATTACTGCAAAACTGTTACTTAATTGTTACAGTTTAATCAATTCTCAAAATGGTTATAATAGGATTTTTTGTCATTAAGTTCTGATTGAGGCTCTTCCTTGTTTGGTTATGACCTTATAAAACTATTTTTAGTACCTTTCAGACCTGATTCTGGTTCATTATGAAATTTACATATTCAATCATCGCAGGATTCTTTTTATTGTTATCGGATTTTTCTTTTTCCCAGACATTTCTACAACCAAATTTCGGGCTAAAGAGCCATGAGACACTGCTAATCAATAAAATTGAATTGACGTCTTCCGGGGTCAGGTTTTATATGAGCATTGAAAACCGAATTACAAACGGAAGCTTCTGTGCCGATAAAAATATCTTTATCGTTTACCCCAATGGAACCCGCAGTTTGCTTTCTTCATCGGAAGGAATTCCTGTTTGTCCCGATGTTCATAAATTCAATGCTCCGGGCGAAAAGCTTGATTTTATACTCACTTTTCCGCCGTTAAAACCGGGGACGAAATGGATTGACCTGATCGAAGATTGTCCTGATAACTGCTTTTCCTTCTACGGTATCACACTTGATAATGATCTGAACACAAAAATTGATGAGGCTTTTTACCTGGAGGAGAATGATGAGCCCGTTAAGGCAATGATAACCTTAATTGACCTTGCAGAGGATGCAGATAAGCAGAACCTCGGAATTGAAGGTTCCCTTTACATCAATATTATCAGGCTTGCCAGATTAAATAGCAATGATGTGAAGGCTAAACAATGGTATGCAAGGATGAAATCATCGGAAGCGCCTCGGCTTCAGCAGTATATTAAATATCTGAACGACCAGGGGATAAAGTATTAGAACATAAAAAAAAGGCTGATTTTGTAAATCAGCCTTTTTTATAAAATTCAGTTGTCGTCTATTTTCCGAAGTAGAAATCAAGTCCTATGCCTACAAGCCATGTCTTTTTGGCATATGTCTCGTGAATGGAAGAAAGCCGCATAAGAGTATTGGATCCGGTTTGATAGAATGTGTATTGTCCACCAATGTTAAGATCAATCATGTCATTGATGCGGTAGCCGAAACCTGCGCCGATTGTATTGGTGCTGGTGCTGTAACCCAGATCATTATTATAGTTTGCAGAGTTAACTCCAGTCACAGTTGCAAGCCATCCTGCACTTATGCGGAGCTTTTCATTTATGCCATATTCAGCGCCAAGACCGAATTCAAGGAAATTCTTGTCGATCATCGCAATATCTACATCACTTTGACCGTCATAATCAACATTTTTGTCAAAGTAATAGTTGAATGTTCCTGCAAGGGTCAGTTTATCAACCAGTTTGAATTCAACACCTAAAGAGAGTATTGCGGGAAGGTCGGCAATTGATGATGAATCCTGGATATAAATCCCGCCACCGTTTTTGCCGTCAATAACATTTGTCTTAAGGTCAAGTTTCGTCTGGAACTCATATTTAACAGAAATGTTCAGGTTTTCAACAGGAGTAATGTTAGCACTTATAATCGGGGTAAATGCCATTCCGGACTGCTCAGCATCAACAACTACGTCACCGGTTTTTACAGCATAACCTGCCATTCCTGCACTTTTAGCCTGAAATACAGGAGCAGCGGCAGATAGGACAGCCTGAGAATAAGCAATAGTAGCTGCTCCGATCTGTGCGGGAGTCTGCCCGGCAGCTCCAAGGATCTGCTGGATCTGCGTTACCTGTGCTGCAGAAAGACCCACTGATGTCCCGTTTGCCAGCAGCGTAGAACCACCGCCACCGGTAATTATAGGCTGAAGCCCGGCAACATATGAGTTAGCTCCATTGTATAATCCGGTCAGAAATGTAGCACCTGAAGTGAAAAAATCACTTGCAAGCACCATATTTGTGCCATTATAGTTTGCTCCGAATGCAGGATAGTTTGGGTTGATCTTGATGTTTTTCATATAACCCTCATAGGCATTCTTGGCTGATACCAGCCTCCCGCCGACTGCGACAGAGAACATATCATTTATCTTATAACCAATATTACCCTGGAAACCGAAATAAACCGATGAGCCCTTAAAATAAATGTCTGCTGAATATGCAGTTGTCGGAATATTATTGGGAGCGGAAGACAGAAGCGGAACAAGCTCAGCAGCCTGTGATTCAAAAGATGGGACTCCGGTTTTATAAGTTGCACCGCCGCCGCCGCCTATAGGGTTGAATCCTGCAGAAAATGACAGCTTACCAGTATTAAATACCAGGTAAACACCCGGGTAAATAGGAGCTCTTACATCACCGATATAAGTTCTCGGTTTGGTACCGCTAAGAAAAGTGTAGTCGTTTGTAACGGTCTGGGTTTGGAAAATGGTCTGGTTATTCACGGAAGCAAAAAAACCATTGCCAAGTTTTGTCAGACCTGCCGGGTTGAAAAACACAGCATCGATGCCTGTTGAGGCATTCCTGTTTTGTGTCCGTGTAAACATGGCACTCTGGTTGTTGTTTGTAACCAGCCCTCCGGCTAACACACTACCGGAGATCAATGTCGCGGCAACAATCGTTAAAAGTTTTCTCATAGATTAGTTTTTAAGTTTAAATTTCAGGGTTTCTGTTTTTATGTAAGATTCCCTTTTTTTATTTATAAAACTCTGGTTTTTTATATCAGTTCAATTAAAAACCATGTCAAAAGTAGAAAAATATTCCATTCCGCCAAATAAGTCTAAAATAGTATATTGACAGTAAGTTAATTGTGAACCCTTCCGAATATCATTCGAAAAAATGCCAAAAGTCGTGCAAGTCGTGCAGATCATGCAAGTCATTTATGTTGTATTACTGCATAATCTTTTATACATCCCCCGAGCCTCCTTCAAAGGTGGAGGGTTACTACCACCTCACGCCCGACGCCTCACGCCCGGCGCCTGTCATCTAGTACCATTCAGTAGAGTAAATTCATCCATCAGTCCGTAATCAAGAAGCTGGTAATCTTTTCCAGCCGGATAACTTTTTACGTTCCTGAAGTGCCATGGTGATACAAGTCCTGGTGCCGGGTTATTGAAATGAGGACCGAGGAGGTTTTTCAGGCTCCCGATAATTTTAACATCAATTTTATTTATGCCTGGTTTAATGAGTTGTGTAACATTGCTTTGGTATGGAGGAAAAGCAATAACAACTGCCTGTTCACCATTAACCGTTACTTCTGCTACTGTACCTTTCCAGTTATCAAGACTTACCAGGTAAGCCCCATCGGGATTTTCAATATTGAACTCTTTACTGTAAGTCACTCCCCATGAGTAGAATGGCATTCCCTGTTCCTTCCAGCTGCCTGTTGTTAATTTATTAACAGCAGGTTCCAGAACCCACCTTTTTTCTGCCGGTATTACGGAAAAGTCACCAACAATATAAACCGGTTCAATTTCTGCATTGACCTTCATCGGGGCTACAATAAGAGAAATTGAGTTGTCACCTTTTTTGACCAGTTTACCGATGCTGAAAACACCAAAATCCTTGTCGAGCCACCACTTGCCGGCTTCCGGTTTAACCTCATTCCCATTTACTGAAACACTCCAGAGCCAGGGACGCTCAATGACTGCCTTCATTGCAGTATAATCGAATTTATCCTTAACAGTGAAATGATAAGTCGCAGTGAATCCTGTATTTACTCCAAAGGTATCACGGTCAACAGTCTGAGTTTTGAACTGAACAGATGTGTTCCATGGATTGCCGTTTTTAAATCCGTAGTATTTGTAAACCTTATCAGCCGCATTGTAATTGTGCATGTCAAATGTAGTTTCCTTTCCCAGTGTAAGATCGCAGAATTCTATTGTCAGGACATTCAAAGAATCTTGTTTGACCTTCATTGAAGAAGGGGTGATAATCGTGTCCTGAATAGCCGGTCCGATATTATCCATTAGTAATTTCAGTTCCGTTTCCTGGATATAAAGTAACAGGCTCCCTGCAGGAGGAATTGAATAGGGGACATTTAAAATATCGTTTCCAGGGGAATACTGATCATATACATAACCGCTGATTTCACCATTAAGCGTATTTAATTCCAATACATTCCTGCCTTTAACCCTTAATGAACCCGTTACTGGTTTTGTCAGGCTTGAGTTGACCAGGAAAAGAACCTGTCCGTCGGCAAGAACCCTTCTCTGGTGATAAAGGTTTCCGCCTGAAAATTCAGAGAAAATAATTTCAGGACCGGTGAAATATTTTGAAATTACTGCTGAATCCAGGGCAGTCACAGAATGGATCTTTTCGGCATTTTTCGCAAAGAAAATATTTAATTGCTTGTTTTCTGATCCATCGATAAACGAGGGTGTTGAGAAGGCAACCAGGGTGCCTCCTGCTGCAACAAATTTTTTCAGAAGCTTAAATGTGGGAAGATCAAGATTCTCCATCATTGGAGGAAGTACTACCGTTGAATAACTGCATTGACCGACAATCATTTTACCCTTGCTGACTGATCCCCGGTCTTTAAGGATATTTTCTGATCCCAGGTCATACTCAACCTGGCTCTTCTCCAGCTTTGTTATAAAGTTCTGAAAGGTCTGCCCGATCTCAACTGACTTCTTGTTGGGTTTAATGTATGAATCATATAACCATGCCGATGTAGTGGGCTCTATGACCAGGATGTCATTAATCTGCTTTCCGGCCGACAATGCCATAGAGAGTCTTGCATAGTGTTCGTTTAAATATTTATAGTCATTCCACCACGGCTCATGGTATGTGAAAGTGAGAGGGTAATCATATTTTCTGGCACCTGCCAGGGTGATGTGTGCCAGGTGCTGGTTCATCAGGTTTACACCAAGCACATATTCCCAGTCGCCGAACCTTTTCATTTCAGCAAATGTAAGTTCCCATCCGGCTCCGCCATAAGTCTCACTCAGCTTTCGCTGCCTTCCTGTCTGGTTTGCAGCACTTGCCAGTTCTTTTACCGATCTTATATTACCGAACTGAGCTTTCACGGAAGAATCGTTGAACTGGTTGAAAAGCATGTCAATGGCAGGTTGCTGATGCCATGCATACATTGCCATATTATCTCCGCCGGGCCTCATACTTGGCCATTCGTGCTCCCAGTAATGGCCCGTAAATTTCAGACCATGCTGCTCGCAGTAGTTGTACCAGGGCTTTGACCATCGATCGATAAACAGCTGAAGCAATGTCTGGGTATAGTTGTGCCTTACCATTTTCCAGTTTCCAACCTCTTCGTAAAGAGAAGGCAGTTGGGTCCTCAAATCATAATTCCATCTCTTTGTGAACATGTCAAACAGGTCAGGCGTGAAGCGGATTCCTCCCGAAGAATTTATCTGCGGTTCATCGGTGAAGGTGCCGGGTATGGTCTTACCAAATTCATTGCCCAGGTATTTCTCATAACCTGACATGGTTACTTCAATAAACTTTTGTGTAACTCCGGGATAAAGAAGATCGACATAAGAAAATCCGCCATACCAGTCGCTCTTCCCATTATAAGTTTTAAAGAAGAGAAAATAATTGCCGGTTTTCCCCTTTTCATTTTCAAGGGTCGAAGTTATATTTATGTATTTCCCGTTTTCCTCTTTGAGGCAGAGGTAATATTTACCAGCTGTATCTGGAAGTGTTTCGAATTTTGACATTTTCAGTCCCTGTCCCTGGTTATATGATTCAGGCATCTGGTCAGGAACATTTCCACCGCCAAAGCCGCTGGGGTATGAGTTCTCATCATATATCCATATATTCATCCCCATCTCTTTCCCTTTGTCCACGGTGTATTTAAAGAGTTCAAACCATTCATCTGAAAGGTATTCAGTGATGAGCCCCGGACGAGGGTGAATAAATACCTGGAGGCTGCCCTGTTTTTTGAATTCATCGAGGAAATGGTCGATCTCCTCCTTTGTTATCTTGTAATTCCAGACAAAGAAAGGAGCGGTAGTATATTCTTTTGAAGGTGATTTGAATTCAGCTGAAAGAGAAGTAAAATCATTGATTTTAACCTCGCTGACTTCCTTCTTTTTACAGGCAGTAAAGCCGATTGTAAAAGCAAGAAAATAAAGTGATGTTCTGAATATTAATGGTTTCATGGTTACAGAGTTATTTTACAATAAATATTTTACTACTGAGTTGCACGGAGCAGACACGGAGTAACATGGTTTTATCTCGCCCTCTCGTTATCCCGTCCTCTTGCATTTTCGCCTTCTAAAATTTCCCCGATAGCCTCAGGCTGAAATTCCTTTGTGGCTGAATATCACCGGGACGACCCATGTATTCAGTGTTTGTTAAATTTTTAACAGTTAATGAAATTGTGATTTTTTCACTTAGCTTATACCCGAGGTTCATGTCGAGCATGGCATATCCGGTGTTATGCCCCTGCCAGTATTCATTGAATCCCTGGAGAATGTCGGTTGTAAGAAATACCTCATCTATATTCAGAATTTTCGACCTTGCATATAAATTAAGACCGAGATCGAATTTCCTCCATGATGTTTTCATAGATACGACCGCTGAATGTTTTCTTCTGTATTTAAGATAAGTATCCTTGTTTCTATTGGTAAGAGGATTGAATTCTACCGGGTAAGTGAAAGTATAACCGCCTGTCAGACTTGATTTTACTTCACCAAATGATCTGGCCAGTGAAAACTCAATTTCTGAACCGTAAACCCTTGACGGATCAACATTAATAGCTCTGAATCCCAGTCCCCCGGCTTCGGCAGATGATCCGAACTGATACTCTATCATATCTGAATTTTGAAGAAAAAAGAATGAAAGATCTGCTTCTCCGGTAATTTTGCCGAACATCAGCCCCTGCTTTACGCCAACTTCGGTGCTCCATCCCGACTCTGGCAAGATATCAGGATTGGGAATAATTTTTATAGACCCCATGGTTGTCGAGGCATATTTCTCGGCGATGGAAGGGTAGCGGTATCCCTGTCCGAAGGAAGCCCTTACAAAAGTATAATCTGCAGTCTGCCAGTTGATTCCTGCCCTGAAAATAGGTACAATTTTTTCATGTAGGCGATCAAGAGAGTAACTTTCAACCCGCACCCCGGCAACCGCTTTCAGACGGTTAAGCAGCTTTGCTTCAGCCTGTGCGAAGCAAGCCAGGTTAAGAGCATTATGATCACCAAAAAAGTTCGATTTAACAGTGCTGTAATTTTCTGATAATCCGCCGGTAATGTTCAAAAAATCAGATAGATGATACCAAACCTGGTACTCAGAATAAACTGATAAAGCATCACTGTTGTTCTTCTCGCTGTCGGGGAGCCTGTTTACTGATGATTGCACCCTCATACGGAAATCGTGCCTGTACCTGTCGCTTTTTTTAAATGAGATGAAAGGATCTACAGCCAGAAATGTACCGTGGAACTCAACAGCAGTTGACGGTGATTGTTTGAGAGCGCCGGAATCGGCATTCTCCCAAAGAACGAAATCTCTCTTGACATTCAGACCTGTAGAAATGCTGAGGCCGTAGCTGAGCCCTTCTACTTTGCTACTGAAATGTTTTATTTTTATATTAAAGCGTTCAAGAAGCTCTTCGTTAAGCTTCCTGTAACCTTCATCGACAAACAGGCCGAAACTCAAACCTACATCTGTTTTTCCGAACTTCTGTAAAAGGGAGAATGAGGCGCTCGAAAATTTTGTCGGTGTACCTGACCATATCCAGTTTCTATTCTGTGGCTTGCCGTAAAATCCTGCTTCTGTAAAAAATTGTATCGAAGGGACATTTGTCGCATCAGCTGTACGGAAATTAATAACTCCATTCAGCGCTGAAGACCCGTAAAGAACAGATGAGGCTCCTTTGATTATCTCTACCTGTGAGAGGTTTTCAAGAGGAAGGAATTGCCATTTGATATTCCCGGCATCAGCTGAGATCATCGGCAGTCCGTCAATTAATGCAAGTACCCTGCTGCCTGCACCATAGCTGAATCCGCTTCCTCCTCTCACCGATGCCTGTCCATCCATAACTTCTATTCCGGGAGTGGTGTTTATTAGCTCCTCGGCACTATTAATGTGATTATCGGAGAGGAAGCTGGTTTTGATGATATCCATCGAAACACTCAGTTCTGCGACCTTTTGTTCAGTTTTATTGGCGCTGATGACGATCTGGTCAATTTCGCGGAGGCTCATTTCAAGGAAAACGCCAATTTCAGAAATCTCCGCCTCCTTTATGGTTACTTCTTTTATAGAAGGTTCGTATCCGACGAACTTGAAGGTTATCATTAATTTTCCGGCAGGAGCATCAAACTGGTACGTCCCGTCCGCCCCGGTTGTAGTCCCCAGATTTTTTCCATAAATTACATATACACCTGAAAGCGGTTCACCAGTTTTACTGTCAGACACCTTTCCCTTTACTGTACCATCAGGAACTGAGCCATACAAGCCAACGCTCAGAAGAATTCCGAGTGAAGAGATGATCTGCCGTATCATTTGGCTTTGAATGTCATTCTGATATCAATGGGCGCCAGGGTAATCTTGTCGGGTACAACAGTAGTGATCTTTAATGAAGTTGTTTTCAGTTCAACAATATCACAGATAACCGGAAATGTAAGGGAATCAGATAAGATAGTAATTTCAGTTTCAGCCTTGTTAAATGTCCACAGGCCGATATAGGACCCGAATGTACCGGTACCATCATCCTTGAATTCGGCATTACCCTTGAACTTTTCTAGCAATTCACCCGGTCCGCTTGCATCCAGCTTATTTGCCAGCAGGCTGTCGGCCGTCCAGCCATGTGCTGTTAGAAGCTTGAATTTCTCAGATTTCTCTGTTTTGCTGCAGGCAAAGACAAAGAGAGA